>CETW01038990.1_pt1 | contig 22312 bp, 24 predicted proteins | sample 361381 | NCBI WGS metagenome assembly CETW01 (sample SAMEA2620570, study PRJEB7988) | marine metagenome | isolation source: saline water (ENVO:00002010), including
TTTCTTTTTAAAGTTAGTAACACTTGAAGCAGATAAAATTTTAAAACAGCCTGAGTTTGATTGGCATAAAACAAGGCTTAGTCCAGAAATAAAAAGCGGATTAAAAGATAGGGAAGAGCGTAAGAAAAAAGGTGAATTAGCAGATTGGGAACAAAGAATTATCAGATACAGTTGACATATTTATAATATATATACTATACTAAACATAAGGGCGGTGAATGACCGCCCACAACCCCATAAAAAAAATGCTTAACGGAAACGTAACTCTTAACTTTGATCCCCAAGTAGGTGACAAAGCACACGTTCTTTATTACTCAGACATCAAGCCTTGTACAGTTATTAAAAGAACAAAGAAATTTGTTTGGATACAAATGGACAATTACAAACTAGCTGAAGGCGAAAGACCAAACATTATTCCCGGCGGATTCGCTGGTCATTGTACAAACCAAAGATCATTAAAATATGACATAACAAGAAACCTAGAGGGTTCAGTTAGTAAGTTTGGTTTTAGAGATACTGGTAGATGGTGCAGGTGTGGTGATCATTGCTCAAACCCAACTACATTAGGGGAAGGCTGGAGAGCATTTTATGACTATAATTTTTAATATAGTCATTTAATAAATGAAACGAAAAGAACATCCATCAACAATAAAATTACAAAAACTTAAGGAGCTTCGTATTGAGAGGCTCCTTAAAAAATTATTAGACCAAGATTTAAGAGGTGTTGAACATAGGTTAAATATAACTAAAGACTTTAGAGCAGAAATATTAGCAGACGGTACTTGGGTTAATGATCATATAAGAAATGCTATTGTTAAGCACAATTGGGAAATAGCAAGACAGCAAAATTGGGTTATCAAGGATTTCGAGCCAGAATTGATTTTAGAGGTTGAAGAAAACGAAACTTAAGTTTCATTAATGTTGTTACCCTTGCTTGTAGTGTTTTAATTCGTTTTTCTAACTCGTTTACTTTTATAAGGGATTGCATTATTACATGAGATTGACAAGCATTTTGCTTCATCAATAAAGCTGCTAACGCCCTTAATTCATTTAAATCTTCAAGAGCTAAAATACGTCTTATTTCAGATTCAACCTCAAACTCAGCTTCAACTGATAAGGGTTGTGTAATAACTTCAACAATTTTTTTCATTAGTTTAATTTAGGAAATAACTGTTGCTCAAGTAAATCAACAGCCCTATCGTCCAACGTGTTTGTAGTTTGTTTACTAATTGATCTAAGACACTCAATTATCAAACGCTTGGCACCTGTTGTAGTGAGGAAGCGTAAAATTATAGGCTTTAAAATTTTGTACATAGTAATTAATTATTCCCTTTAACTTTAGCAAAGTAAATTAATTGCGACTTTTACCTTCTAAACGTGCAACAGCTTTTTCCATTTGGTTTAGCCTATTAAATATTTCTCTTATATCTCGTTCTCTACGATTACTCATATTTGAAAGCACCATTAAAAAAGCTGATGCTGCTGCTCCTATCATGGCTGCTTGTATCTCTGGCATTTTTTTTTAATTATGACTATAAATAAGGGGAACATTAGTAACTATTATGGCAGATACTGAAAAAAAGAAAAATCCATTTCAAAAGCTTAAAGAGGGTTTAGACGATAAAGAAGAACAACTAGCAATCATTAGTTTATTTGTTCGTTTAGGTGTTGTTGTTTGGTCTGGTTTTATAGTAACTCTCAACTATATAACTATTCCCGGATATAGTGGTGATCCTAAAGACATAACGTTTCCCGCTTCGCTTTTAACAGGCGCTTTGGCTACATTCGGTCTTGAAGGCAGTAAAAAAAGTAGCAAGAAAGACGGAGAAGTTGCACAAAGCAACGGTATGATTCAGACTATAAGGGTAGAAACACCTATTAAAATTGAGGGTGCTGAAGTAATCGACCCTAAACCAAAAGCATGAAAAAATTAATTATCCTTGCTGCATTTATTTTGCCAGTACCATCTGCTTTATCAGACATCACTCACTCAATACAAAATTCTGTCAGTTTAACAGTTGGAGGGGCTACAACTTCAAGCGAGCGACTTGGCTCTTCTTTTTCAATATCTGGAACAGGTGTTGACGTAACTGATGGCACTACTGCCGGAACAATATCTGCTGGAACAATAACATCAGGTGTTTACAGTCCGGGAACTATAGCTGCCACACAAAATGCCACTAGCGGAGAAAGTTTTAGTTTTTCTCAAAGTTATACTCAAGCGGACGCACTAGCTACAGGCGCACCAACCGTAGGCGAAGTGCCTAATTTTTCAGACGTTACATCAACAGCGGGCGGTACTGCTGGATCATTAGCTGGCAGTATAACTTCAGCAGGTGTTGTTTCAATAACGGCGGGGGGTGCAAACACTGAAGCGGTTGGACAAGTGGTATCAACATTAAGTAGCCATTAATAAATGAAGCTGGTTTTTTGGTTGTTATTGGTAACATCTGCCCCGCTACAGGCAATACCAGTTATTCCCAATTTCCAACAAGGAGTGCTTCAGCAACGTGTAGAAACAAAAAGCACCATACTTGAGGACATAAAAAGTTACGACATCCGCAATGGATACGAAATGACAATAGGAGGTACAAACGTTGAAAGCAGTACTGGCAATATCACCCCAGAAGGTTGGACAAAAGTTAATACAACTATAAATGGAGTGGGAACAACTTATGTTAGCCCTAACCTAGAAACCAAACCATCATTCCAAATAGTAGATCAGGGGGCTAGTTTTAGTTACTTCGAGACACTTGAAACTCCGGGAATTAGTAATTTTACTCATATCACGAGAGAAACCACTATAGAGAGCATCACAGACAGCACATCAACATTTAGTCAATGAAAAGATACTTAGCAATATTATTTTTATTTAGTAATCCTGTTTTAGCAAATTCAATAAATACTACAAGCAATTCCACTGGCTCAGTGGTCAATCAAGCTGTACAAGTGGTTCCTTCAAGACAATTTCAATATCAAATGAATACTATTAGTTGTCAAGGAGCTACCCTTAATATTTCTCCTTTTGTGTCCACGACCTATGGTTTTGGCTCTCCTTATGAACCGTATTTTGATAGACCAATATATTCAACTAGAGATGTGGAAGGTGATTTTGATGATGACGGCAACCCTACAGGGGACGGTGATGTTGATGCAGATTACAGAGGTGAAATTTTATATTTTGAAAAAGTAAGAACAGGAATGAGATCTAGCACTACATCAATAAATGGAGGTATTACTGCTACTTGGTCTATACCACTTGATAGAACTGCTATAAAAGAATGTAGAAAAGCAATGAAAATGCAAAACGAATTATATGAAGCTAGTCTTGCAGCAAAACGTTTAAACTATGAAATGAGCAGGGCAAAAACTTGTGCAGATAATTATAAAAATGGCTTCAGATTTGTTAAAGGCAGTGAAATGGCAAAAATATGCCAAGACATAGAATTAATAGAACCCGCAAATTTAGAACATACTCACAAAATAAAATAGACCTAACTATTTCCACCTTTGGCACTTAAGCCGTCTAAGCCTTTCGTCCAATCTTAAACAGGGATCAGCAACCGTTAGATCTAAATTAATTATACTTGCTTATCTTTTTTTTCAAACCTTTTTTTAAGTTTTGCAATTAATTGTTTAAAAGCAGGTTTTAATACCCTATTCAAAAATGGTGCTGCAACTGTAGCTGATATTGTGGCAACTACTGTTATAGCAAATGTAGTAGATACAGTATTTAATGATGGCAAATATTTTTCAACTTTTGTAGTGGGAGAATATAAAACTAGGCATTCTTGTGTTTCTTCTACATACATGAACCCTACAACTTTTTCAGTACCAGCAGTATTTAAATCGCCAATTCTTGGATTATTTTTTTTAGGGTCTGGACACTCTGGGTCTTTTTTTGGTATGTCAGGTACTTTAGGTGATTCAGTTTCGGGAATTTTTGGTTGAGTATTAGTTGGCGGTTTAGCGTCTTCAATTAAAATTATATCTTTTTTGTTATATTCCAAAGGTTCGTAAAAAGGTAAAGCACAAATATAGCTATTGCCAGCAGGGTCATCTATAAATAATTGATTATTTTTTGTACCATCTCGCCTAATAGTAGTACAAGACATTTCAAATACTGGAGCAAGTGTTCTTGTTATATGTGGCGTATTTGGGATTGTTGCATTTGGAATAACAACATTAGGAACACGAGGTATAGTAACTGCTGGTACAAAATCAATCGAAGGCATTAAAATTTCATATCAGGCTTTTTTATTGGTATTGGACTTCCTGTTGTTTTTGGTAAAGCATTATCTAATGCTTTAGGCATTAAACTTGGTAATTGTTCTTTAATTTTGTCACCTACAAATTTTTTTATTTGCTCTTGTTTTGTTTCATTATTTACATACCAATAAACATAAACAATACCAGCAAAAGCAGTGACAGCAGCAGCCGTATTTAGTATGGTGAGAGCAGTAAGAAGTTTTTTCATGTTTAGAGATGCTTTTTTAAAAGCCCTTGTGCCAGTAACGATAATTACATTTATGGCTGTAGTCGCTTTAGCTCCACTATATGTGACATTATCAATGATGACAAGGACTATGACTACTAAAACAGCCAAATAGCAATGAGCTATAAAATAATTGATAATTTATGTGGAGCAAAAATAAATGATAATTTACATAGACAAACTGTAACTGAATGGCAATGGTCGTTTAATCCATTTAAAGTACGCTCTACTGACCAAAATAGTTTATATGATTATCAATTTGTACATAAATTACATTCAATATTTGAGCAAGGTTACTCACCACATTGGCTGGACATTATTCCTGTAATATCACAAATAAATGGAATAATAAATATAGGAGCGTTTCGTAGAGTAAAAGCTAATTTACAAGTAGCACAAAAAGATGTCATTTATGGAAGCTTTCATCATGATTTTACTGAAAAAGGCATTGTTGATAAAAATTTATTTATAGCTATTTACTATGTAAATACAAATAATGGTTATACGGAATTTGAAGATGGTACAAAAATAAATTCAATAGCTGATCGTTTAATAATATTTAAAAATGACATAAAACATAGAGGTGTATCTCAAACAAATACTAAACAAAGAATAGTGATAAATTTTAATTTTTACAGCCCATCTTGGACAAAATTATCTTAAAATCTTGCCATGTATTAACCCTGCGGCTGTTACTATATCTGAAAAGTTAGGAGTTATATTATTATTTTTAATTGCTTCTTTTCTTTCTTCTGTAGTATATTTTTTATCATTTTTTGGAAACTTTGCTTTTGTTTCATCAACAATTTTTTGCATTTCTTCTAATTCTGATTTATCTCCTGTTAAAACTGCTTTTTGTAAAGCTGCAACTTGATCGTTACAAAAGGGATAGTAAAGTCTTCTCATACTTTTATATCCATAAGTAGTAGATTCTCGGTCTTCTTTTGCTTTTTTAGTTTCTTCTTCAAATTCTTTTTGTAGTTCTTGAATAGTTTTTAATGTATTTGTATCCCCAACTTTAAAAGGAATATCATCTACCGTACCTAAATCTTCTTCGTTATACCTTATTCTAATTTCAGCTTCAATTCTATCTTTATCCCACCATGTTCTTAGTGGTATTTGATAAATTCTTTCATCTTCAAATTTAATTGTAATTTGATTTTTGTCGAGGGCTTCGACTGTATAACTAAAAGCCATAATTTAATTAATGTGGGTATGAAGAGTTGGAGTCAACTCTGTTTGCATGATAAAAAGATTCGTAATAATTATCAAAATCATCACTATACACAACATCATCATTCATAGTATCTCCCCTTTTATGATAATACCACCAACCACCAATGGCATTGGTATGAGCAGGGAACGGACAACTATTTGAAATTGTATTAGTCGGATAAGCACCAGCATAATATCCAAGCCAATAATTCATATTTATTGTACCTGTTCTAAAAGCAGTATATATTTGAGCAACTGTTGTATTTGACCACATAATTTCAGAACCAGTTTCATTTCCTACAAAACCAGAATATCCCCACCAACTTGACCATGTTCCAACAGTATAATTATTAGCAGTATATGAGTAGGCACGTTCAATATTAGGACCACTACTTGCTCCATACCACTCACTAAAGCTCATTTGAACACCAGAGCCTTTGCTTATCATGTCTCTTATGTCAGAGTCATTAAGAGAAACCTGAGTGCCAGATGCACCACCAGCTTCAACGTGCATTTGGTTAAGACTTATAGCTCCAGATGATGGTAAAGCCATTATTCGCTAGGAGTAGGGTCAGGTGTTATTTCTGGAAGTTTTGGGTATGATGTTTCATCTGCTTTTACCTCTTTCTCTTTGTTATATGTGCCATTGTGCTGATCTATTAAATTTTGAACCATATTTTCTAATTTAGTAACTTTGTATTCTGTAAATCCAGCTTTAACCCATTCAACAATAGTTGCTTCGTTTTCTGCTTTTTTTAAATCATCTATAGATTTAAAATCGCTAACATCAGCTTTTTTGCCCGGAAAAACACAAGAGGCAGAGGTCATTTTGGTTACTGAGCCTTCAGTTCCATAAATATTAACAAAAGCTTCATAAATGTAATTATCATCACTAGGGTCTGTTTTTAAGGATGTTACTCGCCAAGAAAAAGTTGCTGCCATTGTTTTTATTTAAAGTTTAACCATATATAAGAGTTTACTCAACATTGCATTTATTTTCTAGTGCTTTTACTTTATTTGTAAGTTCTTTTATAGATTCAATTAGTAAAGGTACAAGTTTTTCATAATCAACAGTTTTATAGTTTTCTCCTGATTTACTAGAAATTGTGCCGTCTTCAGCAGTTTCGTAATCAAAAGGTGCTAAAGAAACAACCTCTGGCAAAACCTTTTCAACAGACTGTGCTGATACCCCAACTTGTTTATCAGGTTTATTAAAACCAAACTTTTTAGCTAAATCATTCTCTTTATAGTAAAAAGTTTTTATTTGATTTACTTTAAATAAAGCATTATCAATATCTCCGAGTTTTTCTTTTAATCTTTCGTCAGAATAATATGCTGTTATATTACTTGTTGCTGCTATTTCATTTGCTACATATAGTTTTTTACTGTTATAAACTCTAACCCATGTGGTATCTGTCATCTGCAAACCACCACCATAACTTTGCCAATAAATACCGTCAGCCCCATTGACCCTAAACCAATCGTTTGCATAGATTTGGTTAAATGTTGGATTACTTGTAGTTAATACTGCTTGATTAAGGTATGAGGAAAACTGGTTACCGTCCCAAAGATCAGCGTCAAGACCACTGCCACTTCCATCATTGTTTTCATTCCAAAGCTTATGCCAACCATAAGTTGTCGTATTCCACCTACCTTGTATATATGCAAGTCCAGTATTACCAGCACCACAGGTAATACGCATACCATACCTAGCCGAACCATTTGTATAGTGCATTGCTTGAACACCTGTCCAATGTGATGTCCCACTTGGTTGACCACTAGGATTACTCCATACATCAAAGAAACAAGAACCATAATCCCAAACTGTTGAATCAAAATTATTAGCACCCCAACCAGCAGAACCAATCCAATAATTTAAGTCAGTTGTTTGATTTTCCCTTCCAGCAAATGCAGTTGATCTAGCAGAAACATTCATTACTGCTCGCATACTGCTTAAATCTATATATCTGATGTAATTATCCTCAGAAGCATAAAACTTACAATCAATACCATTTCCAGTATCATTAGCTGTTGTATTAAAATAATTCGCAAATATATATCCACTTGCAGTTCTTCTTACAATGGTGTTATTACTAGCACCATCATTTGTTGAATAACCATCTAAAGTATCCGCATCAAGTCCGCTTCCAGCACCATCAACAGTTTTTAAATTATTTAAGGTTAAAAGTTTTCCAGTTTGATCTCTTGCAGTCCAAGGGTTAACATATAACTCCCCATCATATTCATATATAGTTGTAGCACTGTATCCACCCCTATGAAAACCTATAGCTGGAACATGATTACTTGAAGTTTGTAATTCAATATTTGCATTGCTGTAACTAGGTGCTGAACCACCTGTAGTTCCACTATTACGAGTAACATTTAATTCCCCATTCATTTGATCTGATGTATCAGACCTTAAAAACTGACTTGAATCAATACCGTCTAAAGTCGCAGCATTACCGCCATTTGCTGAAGTAATATAGCCAGCCCCATTAGTTAACTGGTTGTTGTTTGTTGGGATAGTTGGCTTATTAGACAAATTATTATAATTCGAATAATAAGAACCTTGTTGCCCATCTAAAGTGTCAGCATCAAGCCCAGAACCACTGCCGTCATTTCCTTGTCTCCAATACTTGTCACCAGATCCACTAGAACCATGATAAATTTGACCATCTGTTGCTATCCAAGTTTTATCACTACTATTTAATCTAAATTGAACAATTCTATTAGCACTACTGTTTGCAACTATATACCAACGACTTGAGTGTGCTTGTATCTTTAACCTTGATGAACCCGGATCTCCTGTCCAGCCAGAAGAACTGCTAGAACCTATATCAGAGCCAGTTATTGTTATAGCACTAGCACCACCTGAGAATGTGACATCTCCTGTAAATGTACCGCCTGATGCGGGTACGCCTGCTGCTGGTATGCTTGGTTTATTAGATAAATTATTGTAATTAAGGTAATAAGAACCTTGCTGTCCGTCTAAAGTGTCAGCATCTAACCCACTTCCAGAGCCATCATTTTCTGCTGTCCATATTGTATAACCTCTCCATTTTAATCCTGTAGAAGAACCACCAGTTATTTTAAATACATCAGACCCAGATCCATTGTAAGCTCTTATATTAGTTACACTTGCATTTCCACTATGTCCATTTGGATAAAGATGTATATAGTTTGTAGTTCCAGAATAAAATTTTTGATAATAATGACCTGATAAATGTAATTGATGACTTGTAAATGTTATTGCTCCACTAGCAGTATCAGTAGCATCTGACCTAAGAAATTGACCAGAACCAAAACCATCTAATAAGTCAGCATCTAACCCACTACCACTGCCGTCATTGCCAGCATGCCAAGCTAAATTACCGCCTATATAAAGATTATTTACAACTCTTACATGATTATCTCCATTACCTACAGAAAATATTTCTGTAGCTCCTGCCCTTTCGGGTGCGTCATTATAAAATCTTGTCCCCCCATAACTATTTAAACCACCAATTTTTATTCCTGTATGGTAAGCAATAACTAAATCAGGATAAGGGTTTGACCAAGCACCACTCTCTTGGTAAAGACCATAATTTTGTGCTGTATTGTTAGAATTGCCACCTTGTCCAACAAACTTTAATAATTTTAAAGTGATAGCTCCTGATGTTGTGTCATCTTGATCTGACCTTAAAAATTGTGATGAATCAATACCATCTAATAAAGCAGCATTACCACCATCTGATGCCCCTGCGAGTGCTGCTGATGTGATGTAGCCTGCACCGTTAGTAAGCTGATTATTATTTGTTGGAATTGTTGGTTTATTAGATAAATTATTGTAATTGAGATAATATGATCCCTGTTGGCCGTCTAATTTGTCACTATCAAGTCCACTGCCTGCTCCGTCATTGCCAGCATCCCAAACTTGATGATTTGTTGCAAACCCATCTCTTGTAACCTTTAACTGGTTATCAAGTCTAATACCTGTATTATCTTCATTGTTCCCTAAAACTACATAACCATTTGTCCCATGCCATTGTAACCATGCTTTATTAGTAGTACCTTCTTTGAACCTTAAAATTGGATTAGTTGACCCTTGTAAAATTAATTTTTCATCAGCAGAATCGTTAATTATATATTGACCATTTAATGTGTCATCTGCATCTGACCTTACAAACTGGCTTGAATCAATACCATCTAAAGTTGCTGCATTACCACCGTCAGCAGATGTGATATACCCTGCTCCATTTGTAAGTTGGTTATTGTTAGTGACGTTAGTAGCACCAGTAGCAATACCATCAAGTTTTGAACCGTCCGCAGCTACATCTCTGCCGTCAACTGTTCCAGCAATACTGAGATCGCCAGAACTGTTTAAACCCATCAAAAACGTAAAACTTGTCGTACTGTTAGATTTATAAAAATTAAAATTACCACCTGTATAAATATCGTGACTATTAGCTGATATTCCAAACCCTGCCAACCAGTTATTATCATTTTGTAGTCTAATTTTATTTGCTCCTCTTGGAGTGTCACTATAGTCATTTGTAAATTCTAAGTAACCAGCCATTGAAGCATAAGCAGTATTACCAGCAGTTCCAATATTGCTGTCTAGCTTTATATTTACACCCGAAGAACCTAATACATTACCTGTAAAAGTACCTCCAGCCAAAGGCATTTTGGTTGCTATTGAGTTGGTAACAGTTGTTGAGAAGTTTGCATCGTCACCTAAAGCTGCTGCGAGTTCATTGAGTGTATTTAAGGCACTAGGGCTAGAGTCAACTAAGTTTGAAATTGCTGTATCTGTATAAGCGGTTGTAGCAATTTTTGTAGAATTATCCCCTGCTGATTGTGTCGTTGCTGTTACTCCGTTGCTCAATACACCAGAGCTAGAGGTTAACCCACCAAATAAAGTATCTCGTGCATATATATCAACTCCGTCAACTGTTCCTGATACTGTGATATTTCCTGTGACATCAAGACCATAATTACAATCAACATTTCCCTCAAAATCAAATTGACCATTTGATGCAATGGTCATTCTGTTTGAATTGTTTGTAGCATCTCTAATAGTAAAGACACCATTTTGATTTTTAATCTCAAAATCGTCATCATTATCTGTATCTATTAAGCTGATTTTTGGAATATTATGTGTAATAGTCAAATCGCCTGTTACATCAAGACCAGCACCAACGTCTAAATTACCAGCTATATCAATATGACCATCAGCTTGTATGGACATTCTTTCCACACTATTAGTAATGTCTTTGAAAACTAAAATACCTGAGTTTAGTCTTATATGATAATCAGGAGTATTGTCACTATCAGTAAACCTTAATTCTGGGCTTACATCCCCAAGAAAAATATCTTTAGCATAAACATAGCGACTTGTGACATCTTGTGTTCCAAAGTTAGGAGAAATTTTTGACCCTGCTATTGCTGCGTTTGAAGCTATATTTGCATTGTCGATTACACCGCTATCAATACTTAATGTGTCTCCACTATTTGAAACGACAATATCTCCTTTATCACCATCAGTTAAACCACCTCCTCCTGTAGTAATAAATCCAGCGTCATTAGTTAACTGACTTGTTAATGTCGGAATAGTTGGTTTGTTAGATAAATCGTTATAACTACCACTGAATAAACTAGGCTTGTTTGATAGATCATTATAATTACCGCTAAATAAAGATGGTTTATTTTGTAGATCGTTATAATTTACAGTTTTTGAATTAGTTAAAACTGAATTTCCCATGTAGCCATGAAAGCCACATTGATAATGCAAAATTATTGGAGTTGTATCGGTTATTGTTATTTCTGTGTATGCTCCTGATTGCCCTGCTGTTCCATTAATAGTTACACCAGTGCTATATAAAGTTGTCTTATTTGCTTCTAAATAAAATTTTAGTGGGTGGTTACTATTGCTAGAATCTGATTGGTCAAATCTATATGTATTTCCGGGAGTAAGATTTAAAAAAGGGGAAAAAACGCCATTTATTTTATACCCAGAATTTGAACCACTACCGTTATATCTATGGGCAGATGTTTTACTAGCAACTGTTACTGTGTAAGTAATAGTTGAACTGCTAAATGTACCTAAAAGTTCTCCAGCTTCCCATATATAACCACTATCATTTTCAGTAAATAATTTTCCCTCTGCTGTATTAATTGCAATTTCACCTACCAACAAGTCTGATGCGTTAGGTTTTGTTGTACCCCTTTTATGTAAAAGCGTGTTTGGCATAAAGCAACTCCGTAAGTTTTAACAAATACTTTTTAAAAAGTTCCTCCATCAAAAGTTATGCCATCAATTGTGCCACCGTCTATATTTACAGCATTTAAATTTTGAGTTGCCATTGACCCTAGACCAAGAGTTCCTCTTGCTGTAGCAGCATCACCATCATCTAAAAGTGTTCTCGCATAAGCAGTAAAATCAGCTACAGCAGCTTGAGCAGCACCAGTAAAGTAAGCAATTTTATTTGCAGCACTTGAAACACCAGCTAAAGCAGCTAAGTCAGCATCATAAGCTTGAACATCTGAACCAATTGCTAGCCCAAGATTTGTTCTCGCCCCTGACGCTGTGGAACTTCCTGTACCCCCATGAGCTACGGCTATATCGGTTGCGTTCCATACCCCTGATGTTATTGTGCCAACAGATGTGAGGCTTGATGCAAGAACTGTAGATCCAAGACCTGTTTTTGTTAAGACATCTACATTATCAATTCTAAACTTCTTATTTTGTGCAAGTTCTATATGTTCTGATGATGTCCAACTGTCAGTACTATTAACCCAATTAAAAGTATGATCTGTTGTTCCTTTAAGGGTTAAACCACCGCCATCAGCAGTTGTATCGCTTGGACTTGATACCTTGCCAAGTTCTAAATTTTTATCAGCAACGGTAATAGTTGTAGAGGAAACTGTGGTTGTAGTACCTTGAACAATTAAATTTCCAACAACTGTTAAATTTTGACTCAACGATAAACTTGGAATTGTTGCCCCACTTAGGTCAATTGTTCCTGTGAAAGTTTTATTTCCAGAAATTGTTTGATTACCAGTTTTATCAACAAAAGCACCAGCACCCGCTATAGCTTTAATTGAAGAAGCTGAACCACCAGCACCCCCTGAGCCAATTCCTAAATATAAAGTATCATCAACTGCGTTATACGCTGGTTCTGTTTCCATCAATGATGATGGTGCGCCAGCAGCACCAGACGCTCTTCTTTTGAATCTAATTACGTTTGACATGATCTTAAACTAGGTAAAAAATGGCAGTAAAATTTTAAAAATTTCCACCATCAGTGAGTGTTAGTGGAGTAACATCTGCATCAGCCACATAGGAATCCACAGAAGCTTTATACCTAATGATACTGCCATCTACTTTATTTATATCACTTAATTCAAGACCTTTTGCACCTTGTTCCCCTTGAGTTATAACATGAACAACATTTGCCGTATTATCTACAACGATTTTATTTTTTACTTGTGTTACTTTTACTTCAACTGACATTATGAAGAAGCCCTCGTATATGTTTGATTTACTGTAATCTTACCTTTAAAATACTTGTTGCGATCACCACTGCTATTAATTACAACGACATCATAATATAACTCATCAGGAAAATTTACTGTTTGTGCATCAGTTAAATTTAATTTTACTTTTCCAGCAGTTTTGTTTACATATGTAACATTAAAGTCTGCATATTTATGTTCACGCTCAAAATCCCATGCCGTACCTTCAACAGTTGACCCTGTTAGATCAAGTGGAACTAAAGTTTCATTCTCAGGGTCAATATTACTGTGAAAGTTATAAGTTTCGTCCCAATCTGTTGCTTTGTCTATATCAAAGTCATGTATAGCAGGGATTCTGGCCATTTTAGGTTACAGGTGCTTCGATTGGTGCATCCTCAGTAGGAGGTTCTTCCTCATTATATACTTCAATTTTGCCATTTAGTTTTTCTACTAATAAAACTATTTTATTTTGTTGATCTTCAATTTCCTTAATTTTTTGGTTTCCCTCCTGTTGAATTTTTATTTTTTCATTTTGTAAATGTGCAAATTCATTTTTGAGATTTTCAATCTCTTTTTGGGTTGCTTCCCTGCGTTCGCTAATAGTTGTCATAAATAAATAATTTTTTTTATTATACGCATTGTGCGTTACATTTACATAAATGTCCAGTTTATTTATTTGCTAATTCTTTTATAGCCTCAATTAATAATCCAACAATATTTCCGTAAGAAACACTTTTATATTCGCCATCAACAACAACTTCTGGTAATACTTGCTCAATTTCTTGTGCTATAACTCCAATCCCTTTACCATCAAAATCTTTTCTCACAAATGAAACACCTCTAAGTTTTTTGACTGTTTCAAGTGCGTTTGAAATCGTTTTTATATTTTTTTTCAAACGCTCGTCTGAATAAGCTGTTACGTTACCAACGGCTGTCCAGTTACCACTGTCATCCGCATAACAACCCCAATTATTATCTTGCTTTAAGAAGCCTATGCGATTTGAATTATTATGTATAGCTCTAGTTCCTTCATTTGTATCAGCCATGTATATATAGGACGCTGCGTCATTGGCGTTAACAGTTAAACTGCCATTTAATGTCATAGCTTCAAAAGTCGGACTATTACTTGTATTTAATGATTGATTAGCAGAATAGGTTGTATATCCAGCACCATTTGTTAATTGATTATTATTGGTGACAGCACTTGGAATTGATGGGGTTCCAGTTAATGCTGAATAAGGAATACTATTTAAATTTGCACCATTACCACTAAATGTTCCTGAGATCGTACCTGTAACTTGCAAGTTACCATTTACTTTTGCTGCTGTTTTTATATCAAATAAACCACTTGATGAAGTTAAATATACAGTTCCAGATTCTGACATAACACTTACAGTATCGCCGAATAATTGCAAGGAATCACCATCAGCACCTAAATATGCGTTTCCTTCACTGTTTTCCAATCTTATATATGTACCACTAGCATCAGTTCTTTTTATATGTAAATTATGAGAAGGATTATTAAAATTTCCAATACCAACAAACCCACCTGAATCAATAACAAATCTATTTGTATTTGTTGTTTTAAACAATATATCCGCAGCTTCAGTTGTTTGTAAAAGTAAACTTGCAGTACCTCTATGAATTAAAGATGTAAGGGAATTAGCACCAGTATTGGATCTAATAATTCTAAAACCATAATTTGTATAAGTACCATCACCAACTAAATCAATATACGCATTTCTATTACCAGATCCCCCTTGTCCAATATCTAAGTAACTATCATTTGACCCATTTTGAATCCTAAACGTACCTGTAATATCTAACGTATATGATGGGTTTTGATTGTTAATACCTACTTCACCATTACTTTCAATAGTAAGTCTTGGCGTACTGTTTGTTGCTAAAGCTATTTCATTAGCTGCTGGCCTATATAAACCATTAGCAGGGGCGGTAGATCCTGTTACATTTAATCTTGACCCTTGTATTTGATCTGTTGCTGTTACATCATCACCTGATACAGTTCCTGTGCCAGTAATATTTGCAGCCTGTAGATTTACAAATTTATGAGTCCCAGAATTGCCCTCTAACCTTTCCCAACCATTATTAGCAGCATTTCTACGTTCAAAATAACTATTAGATGCGTTCCACCTTATTGATCTTTTGCCCCAAGCAGTTGAGTTATTAGCTGGTAAATTACTAGGTGCTGGAGATAGATCTGTTGAGTATAAAGAACCTACAACTTCGTCCCTATACTTAAGTTCAGTAATAAAATTAGTATATGTGCTTGTTAAGCTTGGTTTTGTCCAGTTAGTCATTTAAACACCTCTTACAGTAAAATCTACAGTACCAGCAACACCATTGCCACTGTTATCAAACAAAAATACTTTAAAGCCATCTGCTGGATTTGCAGAATCTACGAAATCATAAATAGCATATTTAGCACTAGAACTTGACCCTCTAATTGTAAGAGAAATAGCATCAACATCTACAAAAGTTTCAGTGAAATTAACTTGTTTACCACTACCATTACTTTCTGCTGCTGTAACAGTTGTACTTCCTTGATCGGTTTTACGTTTTAAAAATGTTTTAATTTTAAGACTTTTTACTTTAACTAAATCATTATTATCTGCACCATCAAAATCGAATTTTACTTTTATATATCTAAAATTAGTTCCTAAAACATTTGTATTTCCTTGTCCTTTACTTGTAAAACTTACGTTATCTAATGACGTAAATATTTCTGGAGTTATTGTTGTTGAACCTATAGTTTCCCCTGCATCTAAGCCTAATGTTGCTTCAATTCGAGTTGATGCTATTACTGCTCCTGTATCTATAACTTCTTCGTAACTACCTGAGTTTTCACTAGGTAAAGCATAAACAGTGGAGCTACCGTAAACACCAAAAGTCCTAGACGTATCATTGTTATTTGGGTCAAAATGCTGTTTCCAAGTTCTTGTATTATTAACATTAAAAAATAATCCATCATCATCTAAAAATCCATTAACTATAGTACCGCTAAAAGTACTGTCAACTTCATCAGTTAACACAAAATCAGGAGGTTGATTTACATTTGCTGTTGTGTCCTCTTGTTGACCCTCTACGCCTGCACTATTAACAGGAATTAAAATATATGTAAAACTACCGCCAACTTGCTCAAAAACAGTAGTAAATGTTCCTTGTTTTTGTCCAACTAAATTAGCTGCATCAGTTGTATTTCTATAAATGTTGTAATGAATAATTGGAAGTTGATTTGCTGCTACTGTGCTTTCTTGCCACCTTAATAAAACATTATTGTCAATAACCTCGTTTTTTAAATTTGTAACTTTAGAAGGTGTTGCTACTGTAAACAACACTTCTTCTAATTCCCCTTCATTATTATTAGTATCAATTGCCCTAACAAAATATTTTTGCTGTGAATCTGTCCATAAAACTCTTTCTGTTACCTGCGTTCCGTTTTGTTGAAAGTCAGCTATGCCAGCAGTTGTAGCACTTGCAACTTCCCTATAAATTTTATAATCTTTTATTGGAAGACCATTATTTAAAGGTGTAACTGAGTCCCAACTTACAAAAGCACTATCTGATTTAATAACTGCTGTAAGATTAAGGGGTTTAGGTGGAGCAGCTAAAACAGCATCAGGGAAATTAGCTATACCAGTTCTACCTATTTCACCTCTAAAACCGTTTGCATCTAAAGCTACAACGAAAAACCTAACAGCAGTTCCAACCACAAAAGTTGAATCAATATCTAGTACATAACTATCAGAATTTATTTTATCGACTAATGTTGCATTGCCTATATCAGTAATTAAATTACTACTTCTTCTGATTTCGTATTCTTTGATTTTTGTGTCTCCTTGTGTAGGTTCTGACCAAAATAATCTAAGTTTTGTACCTTCAAACGCAATATTAATATTTGGAGCTGCTGTTTTTACAAACGGAATTGTTTTTGATGTTAATGCGCCCTCTTTACCAATAATGTCAAATGCTTTTATTTTTATATTTCTGTCAGTATTAAAATTAACAGGCAACGTAAAAGTAGTAGAACTAACTTTACCTAAACTTGTACTATCATCAAAAATTTCATATTCTTTAATAGCAAATTGACCTGTTCCTACTGTTGGTTCTGTCCAATTAATAATTAAATTATCATCTTTATATTCGTGAGAAATTGTATTTACATCTATTGAAGGCGGGTTATTTATTGTTATAGCTGTTGTTCTATTTTGAGAACTTAAATTTCCATCAGAATCAACAGCCTTAATTGAATAAACTTTTGCATTATCATTTTTATTTGGCAAAGTGGGGACAAGAATATTAGTTGTATTAAATTCACCGATTAAAGTTCCAGTATCGTAATTACTACCCTCTTTAATTATGTAACCCCTTATATCAAGATCTCTAAAAAATGGTGGGATAGCTTCTATTGGAGTCCATGATAATTGTATTCCTAAATTAGAATCTATTTGACCACTAAAATCTGAACTAACTTGACTTGGGAGTGAATTTTTACCTTGAACTGTTAAAGAAGTTTCTAAAGTATCTGTTGATTTTCGGCCTGATCCACTTATAGATTTTACCTTAAAGTTAAAAATTGAGCTTGTGGCAGTATTTACATTGACATCATCAATGTCAAAACTAGGGCTTTGAGTTGTTACAACAATTTCACTCTTATTATCTTGGTTATAAATCAATTCGTATTTACTAATGCCTACAACTGGTTTCCATTGAACTATAACTCTTACTTTTACTTGATCTCTATATTTATATAATGATTCAATTGGATAATTTACAGTGCTACCATCAGACAAAACAGCATTAGAAAAGTTTTCTGGGGCTGTCGGTATTTCATCTAAATTAGTTATATCTCGATGAATTAAAGTTTCTAGTTGCTCTACATGAGCATATTTAGACTCATTATGTGACACTGCTGTTATTGAATACATATAATCGTCTTCTTCTTCAACAGATATAACTTTAAATTGTTGTGAAAGAATTGTTTGTTGTGAGTTCCCTGTAGTTTCTAAAATCCAAACTGAATTTAAATTAGGTGTTGCTACTTGTGTGGTTTTTACATAATCAGGATTTGGTTGTAAAGAATCTAAAAAAGGTTTATTTCCATTTGAGTCATTTACCAAAATATCAAATTTGCCATTTATTGTTATTGTTTTATTTGAAGTATTTATTGTGGATACATTTTTTTTACTAAATTGTCCGTTTGACATTATTACACTTACAGTACTTGTTAAATTGTTAGGAAGGTTTGCTTCGTCAGTAGTAATAACATGATTATTATTTACAGTTTGAATATTTAAAATTCGACCACCTCTTCTGACACCGCTTTTAACAGGGTCTTGTATCTCGATTATTTGTCCGGGTCTGCATAAAGAGCCTGCTTCTAATGTGGTTGTGAAATTAACAGTTTCAGTTTCAGTTTTTAATGTTGTTAAAAACCATTTGCCAAGACGTCTAGCTTGAGTTCGAGATGTTACGCCAAAACTATTTAAATTTTTTGTTATTGCTCCATATTTTGCTACATCATCTTCGTCAATAACCTCTTCATAAGCTGAGTCTCTTAGTTCATTATCAAAATATTTAATAACTGCGATATTTGCTCTTGTTTTTTGAGATGAACCTGAGTAAGTAAAACCATCAGGAGTTACGTTTGTTTTATTGAAAATAAATGTAGGATCTAAACCATCTCGATCTTGTAATAAAGTTAACGATCCAGCAGAGTATAATGGCATACCCCTAAATACTGAACAAAGATTATTGATGATTTTAAAAGCATCTTCCCTTTTTTGAATAACACAATTCAAAGAAAATCTAGGCTCTTTGATTGTTTCCACTTGACCATCATTTCTCCTGTCTTTAAAAGTTACTAACTCGGAACTATATTTACTAATTGAATAAAAACTATATATATCTAAATCACTTAACTTTAAAAATTGACCTAAACCATATCTTTCAGATAATAAAATGTCCAACAAACAAAAAGCAGGGTCATTTGTATATTGAGCAGCAGTTAAATTACCATCAAATATGTATCCGTTTGGATAATGTATAAAACCAAAACTTTTAATTTGATTTGCATTTGAAATACCTAAACTGGCAGCCTGAGTAGCGTTTCTCACTACAACTGGTGTACCAGTTGAGTTTGCTGCTGGAATTTTTACTTTTATACCATTTATTAAAAACGCTCTTCTTGGTATTGAATTAAATTGTTCAGCATCTAATTTAATACCAACTAAAGCTGAGTTTGGATAATTTAATACCCTATAAAATTTACAAGAACCATTAGCTACGTTTTTTGATTCAGTATGTTCAACTGTAAAACTTGTGCTACTAATAATTGATGCAATTTGAAAGTTACCATTACTAGCACCTGTATAATTATTATTTTTAACTTGATTATTGCCACTAAAAGTAAATTGTTGATGTGTACCGTCATTTATAAATTCAAAACCTAAACTATCTCCAAGAACTTTAGTATGTGGCTCAGTTGTATTAACTGTAATAGTAGTGCCTGACTGTGAAAAAGTACCTTGTATAGGATTATCAAAATCTTTTACAAGTTGATAAGACCTTAATTGTATTGCACTTGTATGATTAATTAAATTATCACTGTTATTATTATTAATTGTTGAATCATCATCACTTATTCGTTGTACTTGAAATTGAACAGGAAAATTATTACCTTGTATATTAAATTCATATTGCCTTTGATATAAGTCGCCTGTTCTGCCTGTTATTTTTTGATTTACAGTGCCATTAATACTTATATTTTGAAAACTACTATTATTTTGACTTTTTAAAAATTTAAATATAACTTCAGTACCTTTCGTGTCACCGTCTTTGTTTACTTTTTGAAGGGCTGGAATCCCAATATCTATAATTACACTTGTAACACTTGTATCAGTAATTGTAAAAGTAACAGGAGTACTTTTTGTTATTTCTAAACTAACAGGAACAGGACTTGAGCTTTTGTTAAAGCCTGTAATTACATTTTGTATAGGAGTGCCGTTTCTAACATCTATTTTTACATCATTAAAATTATCAGTCCCATCAGCATTTTTTAAGGGTGTGTTATTAAAAAAAATTGATTGATGAAAACTATTTGTAAAACCTCCGGGATCATGTATTCCATCAATTTCCCCTTCCGAAATTACATCTAAAATATTTGCAAAACTTCTATTATTTAATGAATCTTTTGCGGTTGTTGGTGTCCTTGAACCACCGCCACCACCTTTACCACCACCGCCCCCGCCAGAGCCTTTGATAAAATTGTTAGTCATACTTCTATGTCAACTGTGGTTATTGAAGCTGATACTGGAATACTACCGACTAAAACATGACCATAGCAAATCGGAATTGGAATACCTGCTCTTGCGTTATTTTGCACCCCATTAAAACTAAATGATTTTGTAGGATCTCCTTCTTCTTCGGGAACATCAGGTGTAGGAGACAACAAACCTGCAACACCTGATAAAAGTAAAACCATTCCGACTTTTCCAGCTAATGCAGCCCCACTAAAAACACCAGCTGACGATACTATTGGTTTACCTAAAATGCCAAGACCAGCACCACCACTAAAAGCAACAGCAGCACCAATTAAAACAACTCCAGCAATAATTTTGCCAACATTACCTGATCCACTTATTACTGGTATTATTTTTATTTCTTTTGGCCTACTTGGAAAATTAAGTTCAACTTCTTCAATATTTTCTTCATCAACAATAACTTTATAATTATTTTCAATAATATGTTTTTCCAAATTATTAAAATTATTAATCAAAAATCTTATGGCATCAACAGGTCTATTTAATACAGCTTGTAACTCATTATGGCCATTACATTTTTCAGAAAGCTCGCCATATAGTTTTATTTTACTTAACATAACGAATCCTCTTACCTGTACATTTCATTAACCATTCTCCATAGAAATCTTTTGAACTCACTCTACCCTCTATGTGATGTAAAATCATCTGATTCTTCAATAATACCCCTATATGATTTAATCCAGTACTATTTAGCGAAAATAATATACAATCATTTTCTTTTAAACTTTCATTAGGTTTTAATTCCCTAAAACCTGTTTTTTCAAAACAATTTTCAAAATAGGGATTATCACAAAAATCTTGAGGGTTAATTGGTCTATCCCAATCTCTTAATTTAATATTTAAAGTTTCAAAATAATCCCTTATTAAACTCCAACAATCATGTATTCCAAATACATATTCACGTCCCACTAATGGTGCTTTATAGCCACTTGGTTCAAAACTGTACCAGTTGTTGAAATCAACAGAATATATATGCCATTTATATTTATATTTTTCACATATCGCTTTATCTGCTGGTGTTGGATAGGGTTGGTCAATAGGGTGAGAATGAAAAACACCTATAATTGAAGCTTTATCAAAAATTTCGGCATATTCTAAAGGGTCAATAATAAAAGTATCTTTGGGATTAATTGATATATTTTTACAAGCTTTATATTTTGTTTTACCTTTAAATATATATACTAATCCGCAAGCTTCTTCTGGATAACATTGTTTTGAATGTAATTCTGCTTCTTGTTGCCAACTAAGCATGAAATGATCCTATTCCCGGAAATTCTCTTGGCAAAGCCTGACGTCTTGGTAATTGTACTGTTGGAGTGTCGAGTTTGGCAGCACACTCAAATTCAACTATTTCCCTGTTCTCAGACGATTTTCTATCAATAACATATACATCATCTTCACAACGCATTGAAGCATCTTCGTCTGGATTACTTGGTGCTGCTGAAACACTTATTGTATTTCCCATATTATCGCCATGTACTGAGCATGAATATTTTGCAGCATTATAACTTGCATTTGTACTTGCTAAATAAACAACTATTCTATCAATCCCTGCTGTTCCAGTAGCCACTAAACCACCATTTTGATTATTAAAAATTGTTGAACCACTAGCAGTTTTTAAAATTAAAGGGTGATTTGTATTAGATGAATCTGACTGTATAAATCTATATGTATTACCTCCAACTAAACTTAAAGAGGGTTTATAAACACCATTTATATAAAAATAATTAGCTCCACCAACATTTTGAACAGTAACAACATAAGTTAT
>CETW01097973.1_pt1 | contig 22172 bp, 16 predicted proteins | sample 361381 | NCBI WGS metagenome assembly CETW01 (sample SAMEA2620570, study PRJEB7988) | marine metagenome | isolation source: saline water (ENVO:00002010), including
GATTGTCTTAGGAAGTAACGTCCCGTATTGCCGTCCGGTCTGTCAACTAACCATTCGCCATCTGCTTCCCAACTTACGTTCCCTTCGTCGTCAGTTTCACCATCAAATGGCAACCAAGTCATTACATCATCGGTGATGTCAAATGGAGTGTTAGCACCAAATGGACGACGATGCTGGGTGAATACATTGTCGTACCATTCTGTGTTATCGTTGAGTCTTACATATTTTCCTTTCCATGGGTCAACGGATGCACCTACCACGTCGGCAGTTGCGTCTAAGAAGCGTAAAAATTCGTCAGTAGCCCCGTATATGTTCATATCAGATGGTCCACCATATCCGCTTGGAAGTTCTGCATCTGCGGGCGTGTCGAAACTCATGTTGTTTGCTTCGTCAAAATTCATGCCAACTTTCCGAGTGCTGAATGTTGCGCGAACGGCGCAACGGCTAATTTGTTGTACAAACTCCTGCCAATTTGCTAACTCTTGTACTTCGGGTGAACTGATTGTTGATTTAGCCCATGAAAGGAAAAACAAGTTCGCTTGTAGGTCGCGCAATTCTACTCCAATATCATCTAACTGACCAAGAACAAATCTTTCGGTGTCCTCGTCGTAATCCACGTGGTCACGGTTTCTTCCGGCAGAGTCCATATATCTGCCATAAGCATACGCAAAAACTGTACTATAATCCAAAACGTCGCCTACTTCGAACCATGGTGCCCTTGCAAGTTCCCCGCCATCTCTCGTTGAGAGTTTTTTGTTATCATCTTCGTTTATGTTGTTTGTCAACTTGTCAAATAGTTCGGGTATTCTACCACCTGATTGGTTGTTTTGATTGCCGACGAAATACTTGCGTAGTGAGGTCGGCCATCCCCTTGTGTACGCTATCAAGGACATAATCGCCGTACCAATGGAAGGTAGAAAGAACAACGAACCGGGGTCGTTTCTGTTAATCAAGTCGTTGAAGAATCTTGAAGTCCCCACATCTAAGTCATTGTTGGTTCCTTGGCGTAACCCGTGAAGACCTGTGATTTGGTCAGTTGTGTAGTTATCAAGCCCTTGTCCGTTTTCGAAGTTTTCTTGTGGGCTTGACCTGTTAGGTGCATCATGGTATCTTGTAGTTGTAAACCTCAAACCTGCTGGTGGGTTAAGTGATTGGTCTATGGTCAATCTGTATTCTCCGTTTACGTGAAAGTGAAGTAAATCAAACAAGGTTGGGTTGCCACGCGAGTAATCGAAGTACATGTTGTACTTGTGAGCGTAAAATGGCTCAAGTGCCTTCTTTGCTACATTGGCGAACTTCTTGTCATTGTCATTGAGAACACTGTTGGTCTTGCCGTCAGGCTTGACAACATCAGCCACGAACAGTGGTTTGGCGCGCCTGTAATCTTGCTTATCCGACATGGCCCTCATGCTCCGATGGGGCACCTGACCATAATGGAGTCGGCGTATGCCCCATCGACAACAATTCGGAACCCTACGTTTGTCACCATTGCCCCGCTGTTCTTGATGATATTCATGTCCTCGGCAGAGAACGTAAAGGACGCAACCCCACTGCCATCGGTGGTGCTTACGATGACATTACTCAATTCATTCCCGTCAATGACAGGTGCAACCCTCACTGTGTGACCTCTCTCTGCCTTTGTCAAATTGACTTGGATATTGAGAGGTGTTGTAGCGAGCGTCATACCGAGGTCGTATGTACCGCTTGGTTTGACATCGACCTTTTCAGATACGAGTGCCGTTGCCGCGGTTTGCGAGAATTCAACTGAACTTGCTGTTCCCTGTCCGATAGCACCTGATATAGCGGCGTCCTGCTTTGTCCTGTTCCAAATGTAAAAACCAAATGCAGAAGCGGCAATTATGCCCCATCGCTGTCTTTGTCCACGGGTCATGTAACGTCGCCCCCTGTTAGGAGAGAGTCCTTTGTATGGGTTGTACTTCGTCATCATACCACCTCTCAAAACTCGTTGTACGACCTCCGAGTTGTCACCGCCACTGCGTTCGGGTTGAAGAAGGAACCGACTCCGTATTCGCCTTCGTACTCGTCGATTGCTTCGTATATGTTACGGAAAGCAAACAGAAGTGCGAGAGCGATTGAACCCATTTCAATACGGCCCCATGCTTTGTTGGATAGACCGAATGAAACTCTTCTTCCTCTCTTTTCGAGTAGTTCCCTACCAAGTGATAGTGCGACACCGGTTGCGGCAAGAGCGTCTAATCTGACCCATGTTCTATGGTCGATGTTAAGCGGTCCATCATGTGTCATCTTTTCACCTCAATCAATCAACCACGCTAACCCATCTCGCATTCCAATCTTCATTGAACCGCCTTTGATGATAATCATCGGTTCGCCACTTTCGGGCATTGTAGCATACATCATAGGATAATTGCCATCCTTGCTGTCTTCGTTTGTGTGGTGGATGTATTTCTGCTCATCATCACCTGTTTCTTTTGGAGACATGTAACCAATAGACCAACACGGACCAAGTGAATACCAAACCTCCCCAACATCAATAGTGGCCTTTTCCACATTTTCGGGCTCTTTGCCTCCGTGAAATTTCTTGTACTTTTTCTTGGCCTTCTTGACTTTCTTGTCGTCTTCCATACCATCGAGTGGCATACGGGGGTTTTTGCGAGTAGGAGGGCGAGCCATTTTGATAGCGTCTGCCGTAGCGATTATGGTGATTGTTTGTGAACCTTGAATCATTTCGTAGTCGATTTTCAAGTTACATACTGCATTGCCGCCAAGTTCTTGTGTTCTGTCTGACAGTTCCTTTTGCATACTTGCGACTCCCATTGCCATTCTTTTTTCTGCCATAGATGTACGGCCACCAATGAGTCCGCGATAGATTCCTTGTACTACTTCTCCAACGTCCTTGACAATGTTTCTACCAATTACGACTTCAGCGAAGACAGCACCTAACTTAGTATGCTTACCCGAAGGCTCTCCGCTTAGGATAGGGAGAACTTTGGTCTTTGGATTTGGTTTAGCACCAATAGATTTCAGACCACGCTTCCCGTAGTGCTTTTCTACAAGGTTGATTGTTACTGCATATCTTTGACTTCTGTCAGGGAACTCGGCACGCATTTTGGTGTTACCCATCATTCTCTTGACATACGCTTTTGCTGGTTCTTTGCGATTGCCCTTCTTCTTGGGTCGTGGTAGTGGGTTAGGTAGTGCCCCTTCCTTCAATTGATTGAGCATGAAACGTGCGTGGTGGCTCAACTTGTCTTTTGGCCATTTTTTGCTCAATGAGCACCACTTGTACATATCATGCTCTTCAGATAGTTTCACCTTTGCGCCTTTCTTTGGTGCCGCAACGAAGCAATGGTATACCTTTCTCATTGTATGGTCAACGTGAGAATCTAACTGACGAATGATGTTGACCTCAAGACCGGCTTCCTCCAATGTTTCGATAAGTGCCGTGTCTCGCGCAGTTTCGCCTGATTCTAACTTTCCACCGGGGAACTCATACAATCCGTGTTTCGAGGTTTCCTTTGGGGACCTGCGTAAAAACAGAATCTTGCCGTCGGATTTGCGTTGTACGAGACAACCTGCGGCTTCTCGATAACCTTCAGGGACTTCTGTGTTAGGGTTACTACGAGCCACTATTTCATTCAACTTTTGTTTGAGTCTTGCTGTTTCTACCGGGTCGTCTTTTGCATTGAAGAATTCATATTGCAAGTTTAGGAGGGCACGTCGGTCCTTGTCTATTGCCCAATATTTGGCTTCCAACTCTTCATTAGGACCATACGCGCGGAGCATTTTGTCTGCTTGGGTTAGACGCAATTCTCTTGATTCAATTAACCCTTTGATAGCGTCAATTGTCCGTTGTAATTCGTCATTAGGATTTGGTTTTGAGCCGTATGTTACACAGGGTGTCTTTCCACACCCGCAGTTAAGATGCGATGGGTTTTGCTTTGCAAGTTCTCGGGCACACTTCTGACAAAACGAATCTTCTACCAATGTATCTTCGAATGTCGGCTTACCACAACGCATACAATCAATCATTTTGACAGATTTCTTGGGTGCCTTTTGTGCTTGTCTTTTCGCATATTGGCGGGCTAACGCTTCTTCAGAGGGCATGTAGATTGTACGGTCGGGCGTGTCTTCGGGGGAAAGGTCGTAGGAAGAACCAACATACCATTCAGGACCATAGCCGGTCGGGTTGTTACGTATACCAAGACGGTCACGTAAGTCGTATACTCCGATGACTCCAAGTTGGAATGCTACGTCGCGGTTTTTCTGCTGGTCGTCGAAGAAATAATGAATATCGTAATAGCGTTGTAAGTCACGCATTGTTTCATACTTGTACTTCGGTGTGGACTTCTTCTTGCTTTTCTTCAAGTATACGAGTGGCTCTCTTGTGTTGCTATCAAAGATTGGGAAGCCCATCGACTTCAAATGCTCTACCGTAGCATCTTTTCTGATTTCTCTTCTTGCAGTCAAGTAAGCAATGATGTAGCCTTGTGATACAAGCGAATTGACATATTGAACTGCTCCGGGCAGTGGTGTGTCTGAACGGAATCTTTCAGGGGAGTCAAACCACTCTATGAATGCGTTCATACCTTTAGGATAGGATTGTTTTCCACCGTACTCTTCTCCTGCCAAGTAACCTGCTCTACGTGCCGCCCTCACTCTTTTTGATGGGTCGGTCAGCGTTTCGTCAATGTCGAATACCGCCATTTTTGGCAGTACCATCTTTGTGTGAATGTTATGGTCAACGGGATATACTGTTGATGATGGGTTTCTGCGTGGTTTGTTCATTGCCCTTCCGCACACTACACAATCTCGAACGCCTTGTGGGTTCGTGTAGTTACAGGTTGGACACTCATTCATACCACACCACGCCTCCGGGGTTTCTTCCAATAATGCGGTCTTCTTGTCGGAATTCAGCCAACGCAACCCCGAGGTCTAATTCGTCTTCCTCTTCTTGTGTGCGTTCTTCCCTTGGCCAAAGTTTCTTAGGAATTTCTAATGACTGCTTTCTTGCTTCTTCGACAACAGAATCAAGCAAACCTTCTTTGATTTGTTCTTGTTCTTTACGATAATCGAGGTACTTTTGGTCTTCCATATCTTGTTCTTCTTCTTCGAGTCTGTTGATTGCGAGTCGTACTTGCGCTTCTCGGTCATGTAGTTTTTGCAGATTTGTATCTCTGATGACGCCAAGCGTTTGACCGTATAGTTGTGATTGCACAAGTCGTTTAGTTGCCTCTAAATTTTCTTGTTGTGCTTTTCTAAGTTCGTTGTCGGACATTGCTTGTTCATCTACAAAGTCGAATAGGTTTGCGGCTTTTGCTACGTTTCTCGTAGTGAATTCAGGGGTACCAAGCAATCGGTCCTTAGCCACTTTGAGTGCTTTCTCTCTCTGTTCTTGCTGTATGCGTCGCATTTCTGCTACGTTCTCTTTGTGTTGTTCAAGTCGACGACGTGCCGCTTCTGATGGTGAAACCATCTCAATGAAGATGGCGTCTCGACGTGCTTGGTCACTTGAATCGCCGCCAAAGTCAAGTCCTTCGTCAATCAAGCGAACAAGGTAATCATCTGCGAATTTGAGACCGGGAACTCTGTACCCCGTTCGGATTCCGAGAATGTCAGGCATTTCACTTTCAGACGGGAATGCCCCAAATAACTTGCCGATTACATCAAGGCAATTTTCGTACAGTTTGAAGAACGTTTTCTTGATGCCGATTGGGTCTACATTGGTTGCGGCGACTTGTGCCTTTTTCCGTAATGTGATGCGAGCCAACCCGCGTAGGTTGAAGTTGTCTGCGGTGTTGAATGCGGCCCTGTATATGTACGGGGAGATGCCGCCTTCGTCATCGAACATGTCTTCCATGGCTTGGTCAAGCAAACCACCCACTTCACCATATGCCGCTTGCATTGCGTTGCAGAATTTGATGAGTTGTCCAAGATAGCGGATGCGGGGTTCGTTTGCCGAAAGAGTATCTGCATCTTGAGTAAACAATCGAATTGCACTAAGAGCCGACCTTGCTGTATTTTCTGTCGCTTCAATCTGACCTATCAAAACTCTGTAATTGGCGTTCAGTGCGTGTACGGCATAGAACTCGTCGTCGCGAGCATTGAATGGGTCAAGTGGCAAGAAGTCCGCGAACTCTTTGACGAACTCTTCTTCTGCGCGAAGTAGTGAAGAAGTTGTTGTTTGAACGTTGCGAATCAATTCAAGGAACCCTTCCATTGCGTCTTGTTCTGCATCTTCGATACTTTCTCTGTCAAGTAGTTTAGCAATACGTAGGTTAGCGGCGGCCAACTCTTGGGCCTCTTTTCTTTCCTCGTTGGTTTGGAGAACTGCTTCTGCAAACACGTTTCGCAAACTATCGGCCAATATACCAACTACTTCCTGACTCGGCAATGCGGAACTATACTTGCGAACTATCTCTGCATTACTTGTATCGAGATTGTTCTTGATTTGTCGTATCACCGCTCGGTCAAGCACAGGGCTATCTTTCAGTTGTTCGGAAAGACTGTCGAGAGCCGCACCGTGACCGGGGTTTTCCATCACTTCTTCTTCTATTGGTAGTGGTTTTGGTGGGGGCGGTTGCTCTGCTTCGAGGATGTCTATTCCAAGTGCGCTCATAATGTCGCCACCCTCAAGAGCATCTCCGAAGGCATTGGAAAGCAATTGATTGACTACCAATTGTTGGAATGCCGCACCCATGTCGGCTCCCCCTACATTGACACCTTCCACTGCTTGATTGATTGCTTCAATGAGTTCTTGCTGTTTTTTCTTGATGTCGCCTTTTTGCCTTAGTTCACGGGCTTCCAATGCTTGAGCCAATGCAGTGATTGGGCCTGTGTCCTTTTCTTCCATGAACGTGGTAACATCGGTGTCCATGTTGGCAATACAGTATAGCAGTAAGTGAGTAACGAATTTCACTTCTTCGGGTGTAGGTTCGATACCCGCTGTTTTACACTTGGTGATTGCTAATTGCATGATGTGTAGAATGGAAAGTCTACGTGGTGTTGAACCTTGTAGTCCGTAGTCTTGTGCACGGTCACCAACTATGTGTAGGAACTTAACTGCGCGGGCATCGCCGTCACGTGGGTCTTTTGTTGGGTTGGCTGGTAAGTCGTTAAACGCGTCGAGTGCACCTTGACGAGTTTCTTTGCTTTTGTTGGATGGGTAGATATTAGCCCTGACGGCTCGGTGAGTTTCGCCGACGTTAGTGGCCATGTCGAGCGCAATAGTGGCGGCGTAAGCGTCCAAGTCGTCTTTGCCTTTTTGTATAAGGTCGTTGAGAGTAAGTCCGTGAAGGAAGTAATTCTCAACCTTGGTTTTGACATCATTGCTTAGGTGTTGATACTTTCCACCACCTGCGCTGTGGTCGTTTTTGTTTTTGGGTTTGCCATTCTTGAGATATTCCAATTTGATATTCGATTGAATAGAAGGGGGCAACAGGTTGAGATTAGGTTGGAAGAACTTGGAGAATTTAGGGTCTTCGCCGCCGGCAGTATCAATTCGCAAGATTTGGTCAGAGTTGTCGCTCAAGACTTTCATCATTGAATTTATGAGGTGTTCAGGCCATCTAACCGGTCGAGGTTTGATACCACCGATGTTTACTTCGATTGCGGCGGCTACGGGTAAATGGTCGAGTCTTGCTACACCGTCTTTACCAATCTTTGACAGTAGTGCCGGTATCAAGTTAGGACCTGCGGCCTGTACTTCGTTTGCTACTTTGTTTAACTCAAGTAGAGCGTCGGACTGTTCATCGGTAAGAGGGTTGGCCGCGTTGACCGTTCCTTTTCTACCTTTGAACAGGCTCTTGACTTTGGCAGGCATACCGCGCCACCATCGACCTGCAATAACAAGGACTTCTGCTATGTTACCTGCTCTCAATGAGCGACCAATAACATCGGGGTTGATAATGTTGACAAAGTCAACCGGTCGGTTGTTTACTCGGGCGACAGGGAATGTCAGTTCTTCTGCACCCTCTTGTTGTTTTTTGATTGCGGCTAACATGTGACGTGGCATGTGTTGTGTGACCTTTGTAGGGTCATCAACTGATTTACCATACTTTGGTGGCTCTCCTGTCTGATACAGGAAGACCTCTGCGCGAGTACCGCCGGTTAGTTCGAGCGGTGGTGGGAGTAGAATGTATTGCATCTGCGGGTACAAGAATGCAGGGTGAGCGATGAGTGCTTCGTTACGTCCCATGTAGAAATCTTCGGGGGAAGTTGCGAGTCTTGCTACGAGATTGTCATACCTCTTAGCAATCATCTGCTTTACTTTGGTCTTAGAGAGCGTGACTCCACCTGCCTCTCCAAGCCCTTTCTTTGAAAATGCACCATCGTCAACCAATTGGTTCATGTGAGGAATCAATACGTCGTTTAGATACTTGATTAGCGCGCGGTTGGCCTCGACACTAATGATGTAAGGTTGCAGTACATTGTTCTTGAACAACTTGAATTGGTGCTCTGTTGCGGGGAAGTCTGTTGGAAGTTCATAATTGAAAGTATTCTTCTCACCTTCTTTCAGATAGTCCATCACTTCTTTGAGCATCATGTCATCCATGACACGACCACGTTCGCCTATTACGCGAGCCATGCGCAGACCTGATGGTGTTTGGCGCAACCCGATTGGGTTTCTCCTAACAACTGGTGCAGGGTCAGCAAGTATGAATGATGACAAACTTTCCATGCCTTTTGGTGTAAGTGGCATGTTAAGGGAGCGTTGAGACAACATCTTGGATAACATGTGTACTGCGGCGTGTGTTCCGTGTGCCGCTTCCATAGATTGCACTAACGATGGTGACAATCCTTCAGGTGTAACGACTCTTGTTGTGAATTGCCTGCTATGTTTCTGTGGTTGGTGACTTGGCTTGAACAAGTATGAACCTGCTGGGTTTACACGTGCACCAAGTGGCCTCACGTCTACATCGGTGACATTTCCTTTCGTAATATCGGACAAAGTAACTCTTGCACCGCCGGACATCAACTCGTAATCAGCATGTCCATCTAACATGCCTTGTACCCATTGATGGGCGTCAAGGGTTGTTTTCCCTTTCAAACTACTTGGAACTGTAACCATTCTTTCTCACCTCATAGACCATACTTTGGGTCAAGGATGAGATACGGTTGCTCTCCTTCAACCGACGAATAGATGTAATCTTTCGGTGCCGGAGGTAACTCGCCTTTCAGTGATGGATTGATGAATGCGGCACCAAGTCCTGCACCATCAAGTACTGATGTTGACGAGTAGTATGCCAATGGCAATGATAGCAATCCACCGACCAACGCACCCCGTAGAAGTGTGTCCTTGTTAGTCTTGGACTTCATACCCAATCTCTTACCCAATACGTTCTTGTCGACCCAATAACCTGCCCCGGAAATGGCCGCAAATGCGCCCATGAATACTCCTGTAAGCATGAGGTCGTATGCACTTGTTTCTTTGATTTTTTTAGTTAGTTCGTTCGCCATGCCATCATGCACCTACCTTCTTTCTGTCTTTAGCCAATTGACGATAGAATGTACCGCGTGTTGGCTTGTGAATCTTGAATCTTACAGGGTCTCCTTTGGTGTTTGCCAACTTAGGGTAGCCATACACAGTTAGGAACTTAGCCCAAGCATTTTGTTGTGCTTTTGATGTCTTTGTCATTGGCATCAATGTTCTGATGGTTTTGCCTTCGACCTCAAGGTTGACTGCTCTGAATTTGTTGGATGGTACTTTGATTACGAATGGGACCTTCTTGCCTGTCTTCTTGTCTGTACCATAGTGCATGTATGAGTTGAATGCCTCGGTGATACCTGCTTTGCGTTCGGCTCCGGTAGCACCTTGTCCTTTCAAAGTCGGACGTCCTTTGCTTCGGGGTTTGCCCGTAGCCTTGTCAACCCCGGGTGCCCCTTTCGTGGCCAATTTAAGTTGTGTCTTTGGCAAGATTTCAATATGATATTGCTTGCCGCGACCAAGTGAAAGTGTTCCGGACTTGCGTCCTTTGCGTCCCGGTGCGGGGTTTGTTTTGGCTCTGCGTTGGTTTCGGCCTTTGCCTTTGCCTTTTCCGCCGCCACCGTGTGATTGTTGCTTGTCTTTACCTCGCTCTCGGCTTTCTGCTTCTTGTATGCGTTGGTCGAAACTTCCACTTGACTTAGGAACCATTGATGCGGCTTGTCTTCCGGTTGCTTCAAACTGCGACCAAGGCATGAATGAGAACTTGTTCTTACCGCCACTAATCTTTGTGAATACACCGATTGGACGTGGGTATGTGTATGATAGGACTTCAATTAATTGAGTGCCATCGTTGACTTCGAATGACTTGCCTGCGTCTTTGACGTTCCTGATTGCGTCGTTTGGCAGAATCCAACGCCATCCGTTGTTAATCCAAAGGTGTTCAGGTTCCTGCCCAATAAAGCGTGAAGATGTTCCGTCGAACAGTCCTTTGTAACCCACTTGCGGTACGAAGTTGTACGGGTATGCGAAGAGGGTGTCAAGGATTGAACGACATAGGCGGGTGTCTCCGGAGTTGTATGCGTTACCCAATCTTACCATGAGGTCGTATGCGCCCATTGGGTCGCCTTTCTCATCAACAGTTCGCATTGCGTATGAGTGACCGTGGTTTTCAGTTCCTCTCATAACTTCGTGAATGATTTCAACTTCATCCGGTTCAAGTGCAACATAGTTCGCCATAAACTCGTCATACAGGCGAGTTCCTTCGTTTCTGTGTACGAGGTTTAGTGTGTAGAAGTTGTAATCTACAAGTCGCATTGAATTTAGTATATCTACGGCGAGACGAAACATCTTGTCGTGCTTGACTGTTCGTGGGTCCTTTACTCCACTTGGTCCGGGGTTGATACCGCCCGTCATCAAGTCATAAACGATGTTGCCTTTTGCAATTTCGTCAACTGAATTGGTGTCGGGCGTGTTGTACAGTCTTTGTGTGAATGCGACATGACCGGGGTCGTTTTCCCATTCTTTACAGAATGAAAACACAGACAACTTCTCTTCGGCAGAAACTTCGGCAGAAAGTTCAGCACCAACATCTTGCATGTCCATGTTATTGATGTAGTCAGTCCACATGCGGGCAGTAATCAGGTTAGCATAAGGACCTGCACGGAATGTTCCTCTGTCGATACCGAGGGACTTGAATAAACTCGCTACACTACTTACGAGTCCTTTTCTTTCACCAAAGGCTACGGAAGGCAAGCGTAGTGCTTGCCACGAACCGGGACCAAGTCCCCCAATAGCCGATGTTAGTCGGCCTACGCCTCTCGTTAGTCTCCCTGCGGGGTTTGTTTCTATGCTCATGCTATCTTGGTAATCTTCTGCCATGTTAACCAATTCTCCTTGGCTGATGTCACTATCAAATTGTGGAGTTGATGGTGCATCATCAGCGTAAGTATCTCCTTGCAGTGCGCTTGTTTGCATACGTACTGCTGTTGCACCTGAAGGTGCTTTTGTTCGGAGAATATTGCCGGACCCATTACTTCGTACTTCGTAGTCCGATGAAGAGAACTCTTCGCTTGTGACCGGGTCTTTGAATGTGACTGCTTGCATTTTATCTACTCCCCTTATTGCTACCGAATACGTTTCACGACTTAGTGGTTCCCTTTGTTGCTATCTTGTATGCTATTGCAAGACTCAATAGGGAAAAGGCAACAGTGCCCACTCCAAGAGTGACCCCAAGTCTTGAGACAAATGAGTTGACGGGACGGAAGCCCTCGGGATATTTCTGTCCTGTTTCTTTGTTGTAATTTGGTGGTAAGTTTGCATCAATTTCACCTGATGCTACCTTGTTGTAGTAAATCTCTGCATAGTGGTCAATTGTATTCTTAATCGCTGTTTTTGACGACATGTACAAATCTTGGTCGCCACCAAACGCGCTGACATTCAAGCGAGACAATTGCTCGCGAAGAATTGCTTCGTCAGCAGGAGATACGAACCCTTGTGCGGCGGCAATCTCAAGATTGGAATCAAGAGTATCTGCCATAACCCCATCAATGTCTTCAGGTGGTGTGTTTGTTTCATCTACCTTTTCCATTTGTGTCGCGACACTGTCTCCTGTGACACTGCCGAAGCCCCTAACGCCTGCAACGTTAGGGGCGACGCGAAAAGGTGAACGGTTCACCGGCCTTGAGGATTGACTCTCATGATACCTTCTTTTCGGTATTGAACCGAACCCATGTGTCTTGAGGGATGGGCGACGTGGTGATGAAAAGTTACCACCTGATAGTGCAGACCTGTATTGAACGCTTTCACGCATCTGTACAAGTGGAGCAAGTATAGTATCAAACAAATTCAAATTCTGACGAAGAATTGCTTTGTCGTAAGATGATGGGTTACCTTTCATATTTGCAAGATGTTCTGTTGCCTTTAGTGTGTGCATCTGAACAACTGATTTTTCACCATTGGATAAGTCTGCTTCGTGCATCTTCAATACCGATATGGTGTTCAACATTTCCATTTCTTTTTGTGCGATTAGCGTTGTAAGTGATGCTTGGGCAAGTGTGCCTTTGCGTTGCGCGAGCATTGTTTCGATTTGGTTTAGAACTCCCATTGCCGAGTTTCTTGTGTTGTTTGCACTGCCCGGTGATGGGTTTAGGGTGAATGCCGACTCAACCATTTCTAAAGCAGATGCCATTCCTTTGTCGATTTGTACCTTGTCGGGTTGATTGACAATCACTTGACCGTATTGTGAACCAATTTCATCAATCTTCATAGCAACATCGGAAAGGACTGCGCTCCACGCAGGTGAATCCATTATGTTCATTTGATTACTAATTGAACCAAGGTTTGCTGACTCGAATCGGTTCTTTTGAATTGTTTTGACAATTTGTCTCAAATTACTCATACTTTTGTTGATTTCATTGTTGACAGACGACATCGAAGTTGATTTGCTTGCGAAGGCTTGTTCCAAAAACTGATTGAAGCGGTTCACTTCCATCTGAACGGGGTTCAGCATGTCGCTTCCCAAGTAACGCGCAAGGTCTGTTTCCTTGAGCAAATCTTCTACTTTTCTGTCGTATTCTTGTCCTATTTGTTGCACGGTTGTTGATGTCAGCGTCATGTCGGTCCCTCCAAGCGAGTATGTGTATTCTATTTGTGTTAATCGCTCGGTTCCATGTCCTTACGGACTTGCTTGAACCATCCCCCGAGCCGGAATGGTAAGCGTAGTACATTACCAACTAATGTTGGTACTTCTTTGATTGTTTTACCTGCGCCCTTTACAACAGCAGGTGCGGTCTTTGCAGTGCCATAAATTGCGATTGGTGCAATCAATGTAAGTCCCGCAACAACAAGAGTTGTTTTGAGAATAGATTCGACTGAAAAGGCCTCAAGTGAGTCGCTTAGGTCCTTGGCGTAATCGGCTGGCGATTTGCCAAGGTCACTAAATCGGGGACCGCTCAACCCATGCGGTGACGGCGGTCCCCTTTCCGAAAAGGTCGGCTCACCCCGTGGACGAGCGTTACTTCCATCGGATTACCTCTGCGGGTTGCACGGGAGTGCATTGACGCACTACCGATGCTTCCGAACTGCTTGCGCTCAATCGGATTAGCGCGAATAACGTCGCGCCTGTCCGGTGTTGCTCCTGCAAACCAGCCAAGGTTAGGGGATGTTGCTTTGCCATTCATAGCGTACACCTCCTCGATTTCTGAAAAATTATCATAATTGATTGTGGTTGGTGTCGGTACATTCCTTATTGCACCGAGGCCTGACACGTGGTCAGCACTGTATTGTTTCGTAACATCTTCCATGATTGGGGTGCTACCAAAACCGGAGATGCGTTGTGTCTTACCGATAGGAATGAGGGTCTTTCTGCGTATCGCGTTATCTGCGACAAGGGTTTTACGTTTTCCTTTGAACAGGTTGAACAATGCTGAAAATATACCGAATCCACCGCTTGTGCCGTCATCACCATCGTCCAAATTATCCATTCTGTCTTGGTCTACTACGGCGGCAGTGTTGACTACCGAATCGTGGTCCATGTCGTTACCAACAAGCACCGCATCGGGAGTTAGTCCTTCTGCGAGTTTGTCGAGTTGATATTGGATTTCTTCGTCAAGTAAGATAGGTTGCTCCAATATTTGGTCGAAGGCAGTTTGGGAAGTTATGTACAACATTGTTCCTTTTTTGATAGACTTCTCTGTCAGTTGAGGTTCTCCCGCTACATCTTTTTCGAAATCGAGTACCGGTCCAACCCAATTGGAAGGAACTTTGACAATAGCAATACTGTAAGGAAATTCATATTCAACCCCATCGTGCAAGGTACGATAGTTGAGTTTGTTGTTTGGTGATTGATTTTTGAGAGGGCTTAGTGTACTACCGTCAGGTAAAGTTCCACCTGCACCTACAACGTCAAACCAAGACGCACTTAGTTCCACTCCGAATACTTCTTTCCATGCTTCACGTACCTCGGTTTCTCTCGCTGTGGAAACGTTATCGAGAAGGGTGTCCGCTGTAATTACTGTACGCGCGTTCAACAGGTCACCCCGTGCAGTACCCGCACCCCCTTCTGTGGACCTATCCATGTTTCTTGTTAGACTGTATATGTCTGATGGCTTGTCATTTTTCTTGGTAGTCATAGCAATGTCCCAAGCCTTGTTTAGTCCTTGGCCAATAACAATCAATGTGCACCCGGGAGAAAACTCGCCTTCTTTCCAATACACGTTATTGAATTGTGTACTATTGACATACGCGTAATTTACCGGGTCGGCGGCCGCAAACTTAGACGAATTGCCTGTCATTATTTGGTCGTGGTTAATGAAATAGGCTTGGAAATCAACAGATTCGACAGCCATTAGTTTTTGACCGTTATAATCAACATGTGCGAATCTTGCAACTCCGTCATCACCTACTACTTTTTTCCTACCGAGTACTACTTGTTTTCTTCGCAACGTGCGCTCGCTTCCCGAACCGTGTACTGAAAAACTTGGATAGCAATCCCATGTCTTTTCGATATGCCATTCAGGGTTTGTTTTCAACAGGGGATTGCCGTCACTAAGTTGACGAGGCAATCGAAATACGCTACGGTATAGGGCACCTGACTCTCTTGTGACATCTTTGGGTGGGTGTACGCGTGGTTCTGTCCAACTCGTTCCATTCCACCATTCTACTTTCAACGCGTGATTACGAGCATCAGCGAGGTGGTATCCTTTTTCGTCAGACGAAGCATGTGTCATGCGATATTCTTCTAAGGGACTGCCGTCTGCTTTTCTGAAATCCGATGTGTCCATTACCTTGCCTGCGCCATATGATTGGCCGGGAGAAATCATGTAATCAATTACCGTGTCTGAACCGTACCCGTCCCATACCTTCTTCATTGAACCCTTTTTCCCTGTGTTTACTAACTTCTCAAGATATGGGGCAAAGAAGACATTTTCTTTCTTCCAACTCCCTGAAGAGTTGTGCCATTCCGGTCTACTCATACCACTATCTCTATCGTGAGTGATACTCTTCCAAACTAAACACATTGGTACGCCTGCGGGTATTTCTGCGTTTAATCGAACGGCGTCCCATCCTTTGATGTTGTCTCCTCCGAATTGTTCTTGTGGCCCATCTCTCCATTGATAGATAGATGCTCTGACAGCAACGTAAGGGTCCCCACCCACCAACCATTTTGGTGCGTTCAGTGTTTTACCACTCTCTAACGACTCTTGTGCTCCTGAATATCCTACCTCTTTCCAACTGTGACTACCTCTTTTGAAGTCCCAAAGTTTGTAGTGTTCAGACCTTTTACCCTCGGTCGGAACCGCGTACGGGAATTTGCTGTACATTTCTTGCAGTTGTTTCATTGCGGCATTAGAAAATCCTAATGACGGTGAACGAAACGCATTGTCTGACAAAGGTTCGCGCATCCCCGGAACAGTCAATATTTGCTTCTCCTTGGGTGTGTTGAGAAACTCTGCTTGTGCGTCCATTGGTAATTTGGGCGTCAGGTAGAATACGAGGTTAGGGGCATCGGTAAGTACTGTCATAGAAACCTTGCCACTTAGTGAACGATTGTTGGAAGGAGATATTGGACGCACGAAAAGAAATTGGCGTACTACGCCTGTCGGCCCCGCGTCTTGAGCAAGGAATTGCTTTTTGGAGAATGTAGCGTACAAAAAACCGTGACAAAGAGCGTTGCCTTTGGTTTCGTACTCGAAGGTAACTTGCATTCCTTCCTTCAAATTAAGTGGTCTTTGTGTCCATTGACCGCCTGAAAAAATTACGTACGGTCGTTGTGAACCATTAACTCTCATTGTTAAGTTGACAAGTTCAGGGACAGGAGATTGAACAGGCGTTGCTTGCGCAGACAAAGAACCGAATCGGGTGTGCTTACGCACTTTCTTTGCCTGCATGTGTGGTTGCATTTCACCTCACCAACCGCTCCATTACAGCGCGAGTGTGTGAAAAGGCCCCGGCAAGATTGGCGACTTGTTTGTCAGCCTCTTGCGCGGCGCGTTCACGCTGTTCACGCGCGTATTGGGCGTTGGTGTAACGACGCAGACCGTTCATGTTGTTTGACTCAATCTTTGGTCTGTGAAGGCGTTGCATGTGTCTTTGTTTGTGTATAGTTAGCATACCAAGGCCCCGTGACATTGCATAGGGGCGTGGGTCAGATATGCTACCGAGTTGTTGTTGTCTTGGTTTTGATTGCATTTTCTTTCCGATTAGCATTGCTAACTTATTGAGGTCCGGTCTCTTGAAGGCTTCGCGTAAGTTTGTCAACCTATTCTTGATTATGATTGATTTGATTTCTGCAAGCCAGCCTTGTATTTCCTCATCGTCCTTGGGCAACATCTGTGCTTCTGCGTCTAATTCTTTCAGAAGGTTGAGAGTAGCCATTGGTAACGAATCGTCTTTCTTTGGAGGAGCAGGTCCCTCTTCGGGTCGTGCACGCTCTGTTTGTCCAGCCTCTTTTGCTTTCAAGAAGTTCAACCGGTTGTCAATTGACTCAATTTTCTGTGGGATGTTCTTGAGGTCAGGGTGAGTTAATTTTTGTATGTAAATGTAGCGGGAACCACGCGGGGTTGTAAACTTCACTCGCATCTTTTCTCGCGTTGGAATTACTTGTTGTAATACTGAAAGTGAAATGCCCTTTTTTGTGAGTTTATCTGCCAATGCTCGACTCCGTGACCTTTTCCATTTAACGGCATCCATGCGAACTTCGAGAATGTTTAGTTTGTTGACCGTTTTATTCACAACATCAAGTCTTCTTTGTAGATGTTGTTTCATTCTTGGTAAATCGCGCAATTGTCCCTGTTCGTTGGGGGTAAGAGCAGGGGGTTTTGGTACCTCTTTCACTGCTGGCTCGTTGTTGACTTGGGCCTTTCTTTCAGCGGCCGCTTTTGCCGTTTGCGCTTCGTGCACCGCTTTCTTGTTTGCTTCTGCTACTTCGACTGCTTTTTGTGCTGACTTTTCGTCGACTATCGGGGGTACCGGTTTGATGTCTGCTTTGATTTCTGTGGGTGGTGGTGGTGGTGCTGTGTCTTGCTTCAACTTCTTTCTTGCGTCAGACATGCGCTTCCTGTGCAATTGAGAACCTTTTGGTGGTACATGTCTTTGCACATGAGATGATGGAATTGGTTTCATAACTCTTTGAACCTTTGACGGTTGAGCATAGCGAAGGTAATCGTTGAGACGGTGAACGCGAGCACGTAGTGATAGGATGGTTGCACGTGTCGCTTCTTGACCTTCCTTTGACCTTCGATGAGCCAATTGCCTCTCTAACTTGGCAATGTTCCTTTCGAGTGTTCTCTTTGTTCTGTCAATACGTTCTTTGTCTCCCGGCATCATCCGTAGAGTGATTGGTCTTGTTCCTTCCATCATGTTAATCCACCCTTGAAACCATGAAGCCGACTAATGCTAATCCTGTAAGGAAGGCAAGGCCTCTCGATGTGTTTTCTCCTATTTCACCTACACCACTCAAGTTAGTGGCAATTGTATTGTCAAACACCACATCACGGGTGTTAATCAATGCTTGAGTAAGACTGTTTTCGCGTGCCATCTTCTCGTTCTTTTCGATTTCATCAATCTGTTTGAGAAGTGTTGTAACTTGTTGATTGGCGGAATCTGCTTCTGCTTGAACTTCTTCGAGTTTTTTCGACAGGTTCAGCATTTGCCTTTGGTGATTCATTTTCATCTTGGTGATAGTTGTGCGAGATGTTGCCGATTGTTTGAGCATTTGTCGGTAACTTCTTTCGAATGCTTCTGACCTGTCTTTGATGTATTTCATAGATTTCTCTTGACGAGTAATCTTATCTCTTAGACCGGTCATTACATCTTCGGCCGCAGAGTACTTTTCTTTCAAGCCAACATACAGGCGACTGTACGTTGACGATTTCTTTGAAGCCAAATCGAGTTTGGTTTTGGTTTGTGATAGCGATTTCTTTACAGACCGATACAAATTAGGATTGATGGAACTCTTTTTGAGCGCATCGAGTTCCTTCTGTGTTGATACAAGTTGTTTTGCTTTCGCCTTGTACGAATTCAACACCTTGTCACTAATGTATCGCACGTGCATTCACCTGCCAATCACAGGCGACCTGTCCACTTTAATGCGAATAGTGCGACTGCACCAAGCATTAGACCTGTTGCCCCACCAAGGTAGAAATCAGGGTCTTTGTAATGCTCGACGTTGCCGAGGTATGCCAATTCATCTTCTTGTGTAACGCCAACACCGTACAGTCCATTGACGTACATGTTAGCCCCACCTGTAACTTTTGATTCGGGCTCATTGCCGAACCAATTTACATTACCAAGTCCGCCGAACATGATTGGAGTTGCGTCGTAGCGTTCAACCTCTTGTGGGTTTACGTCTCTACTAACGAACATTCCTGCATTCGGGTCCGGAGACCTTGGGTATACTGTCTTTGAGGTAAGTCCTCTTCGTCTTGCTTCTTTTGCGCTCATTTGTGCCATTTCTATCACCAATTGTATGTTTTGTCTATCAACGTGTTGCACGGTTCCATACGGTCAGTGCTACCATGCCGATAGCGATACCCCCTATCAAAACTCCCCACGTTTCACCGGTCTTCCATTGGATGTCACCAACGGCCCGATTGAACTTGGGCATTGCTTTGCGTAACCCCTTACGGGGTGGAGGAATAGGGGCGGAACCGAGATTAAATGCTTCCTTTGTGCTTGGGTCATTGACCAAGTTCATTGCAGAATCGTCTTTGGGAATATTCATCATGTTTGAGTTACCAAGATTGGTTTGTCCGGCACCATCTAAATCAGGAACAAACGCGTTAGTCATCCCTTCTTCTTCGTCTTTTCCGAACCACGACATTATCGTTTCCCCCTCATTATACCCAACAGCCTTGCCGCAGGGTGGACATATCCTACATTTGAATGTGTATGCTCATTATTGCCAATTCCGGCAAGCCCAGCCAACTTCTGCATCATCACGGGTATTCGTGTTGAATTGCCATCAGCAGTAAGTGGGTATACTTGTGAAACTTTGACTGATTGTCCAAGGTCAAAGTCTGTGAAGATGAGTTCACAAGGAATCCATTTGTTGCCAAACTGCGGCGTAGGTGCGAATGTTTTCACAAGACCCATAACGTGATTTAGCATTCCGTCTCCATTGCTGTCAACGATACATGCGGCGACCTCGTAACCAAGCGCACCAAGCATCGCACCCCACACAATTACAAAGTCATCACAGTCGGCGGCCGAGCGTCCTGACTCAACATCTTTGATGAGCCGTCTTGCTGTTTGAAAGTATTCAACGTTGATTGGGTCCTTTCGATAAACCACATTGTGTTGAACCCATTTAGTGATTGCACGGATTTCTCCGAGTTCGTCATGCCCGCGTATACCTGCGCGATTTACAATTTCAACTGCCTTTCTGCGAACATACTCATCACGCAACCCATCTTCGATTAGTTGTACGAGAAGGTGAACAACGTGTTTGAATCTGTCCTCGGGACGAGTGCCTGCGGGGAATTTCATGCGTAAGATTCGCTCCGCCATATGCAGGCCGATGATGTGTATGCTTATTGGACTTGCCCCAAGTGTAAAGTCCGATGCCAACCTGCGTCTGTACATGGAGTCAGTAAGATTCCGAATACAGGCAGAACCGGTAGCGCAAGGCAGACCGCGATTAACAACCATCAGAGGACAGGCGAGAGCCTTTGACCCAAAGAAGTCGAAGGATTGGAAGGCATTCATCAAGGACGTTGCTTCATCAGCAATGGACAAATCCGGTTATGATGACCCATTACAAGGCCCTTTAGTTGCAAGAATTCGTTTTGGGTTTTCATTACCCAAGAGTCAATACAGGAAACGCACCCCACGTGTCAGGTCATGGCACACTAAGCGACCTGATATTGACAATCTCACTAAAGCAATCTTTGATGCGTGTGAATCCGTTGTGTTTCTAAACGACACTCAAATCGTTAGATTAGTCGCAGACAAGATAATCTGTGCACAGGGAGAAGCACCATTCGTGGCTGTTGAATTCTCAAAGGCCGAGGAACTCAACGGTTCCGCTTGAGCGAGAACTTCTTCGGTGCGTTTCGCTTCAATTTAGGCTTAGGTGCGTTCACCTTTGGCATAGGCATTAAGCGGTATTCATCTTCCTCGTCTTCTTCGTCGTCGAAGATGTCAAAGTCATCAAGTGTTTCGTCTTCCGGCATGTCGTCGTCAAAGGTTGGCATTACATTGATTGGTTGTGAAATCTTCTTTCGTGGCGTAGTTTCACCTTGCTTTGCTTTGATGAATCCCATTACATCATTCAGACCCGCGAGTAGCGCATCCCAATCAATTTGCTTTGCTTCGTGAATGTAGTGCTTGACGTCAACCTCACGCAAGTTTGTTAGTATTTCATTGAGGTCTTCCTTGTTCATCTTTAGTGATTCGACAACGTCCGCAATCGGTTCAAGGTCAAGGTCATTCAAATCAACACCTACCTTACCAAACAGTTCTTTCGCTTCGTTTAGGTCGGTTGTAAATGAGGTCACCATATTGTTCGCTTCATCCAACGTATCTTCCAATTTATCCATTTCATCCATGATTGTTTCGAGATGGTCGAGTGCTTCATTGGAATGACCGTCGAGTCGAATAGTAAGCCATGCGATAACCATGTTGATTGAACCGTTCATGATTGCAAGAGATGTAATTGCTGAAAACAGAACATCCCACTCAAGGTACATGTATGAGATGACAAATGCAATCGTAGCAGGTAAGAAAAACAACACAAGGTACAACCATGGTGCCATTAGTTTTTCAGAACCTTCGTCAAGTTGATTAGCGATTGAAACAAGTTGGTCAACATCAATTTCTTTAGGCAACACCGCTACGACGTCTTCGTCTAAAGCGTCCGCTGATTCACTATCCCAATCATCTGACAATCAAATCACCCCTGCTTGAATGACTCGAGTACCTTTCTACACAAGTTTGCAATTTCAGGTTGTAGCAGGTAGTTGTAGTCATGCACGACGCCTCCGGTATTCTTGTATGGTTCGATGATACCCATCATTTCGGTGTAAGTATTCTCTGCAAAGATTTGCGCGAACACCGGTTGCTTGATGATTTCGTCTTTGATACCACTAACGACAGTTCCCTCTCCTACTCCGTTATCAAGGTAGTTTTGAGCCTCTCTCATTCCCATACCAATGTCTCTCAATGAGCGAACAAGAATGAGTTGCTGTGACATCTTTTCTAATTGGTTCTGCGGAGTTAGTTCAGGATATTTGACCTTTACAGTTGAAACTGCAATGTCAATCTGTTCGAGCAATGCCTTGCGGGTCTTTTCGTCTTCCAATTGGGGGCCCATGTTTTGCTTGAATGCTTCAATCAATGTGTCTCTGAATTCTGCATCGGTAACTTCGATTACTTCAGAAACACCTGTTGGACCGCCTTCTTGTTCCGGCCCTTCGAAGAAACCACCTAATTCGCCTTCTTCTTCAATTTGTTGGGGTGCTTGTGCGGGAGGTTGCTGTGCGGGGTTAGGCAGTGGTTGTGCGTATGGGTTGTACGACGGCACGTCGTATCCAGCAGGTACGGCGTTCTGACGGTTTGTCATGACTCCTTTTGCACCCGCCACCACGGCACCAAGCGCATCAGGGTCGAGAACCTTGCTCAAGATTCTCTCTGCTGTTGATTCACTACCACCGAATAGATTGTCTGCGACTTTTTCCATTGCGGCGGTTTTCAATAGTGTGCTGAATTCATCTTCATTGGATTTCATCCCTTGTTTGAACATGTTGTTCATGAAATTCATCTGTTGAGT
>CETW01006423.1_pt1 | contig 21820 bp, 19 predicted proteins | sample 361381 | NCBI WGS metagenome assembly CETW01 (sample SAMEA2620570, study PRJEB7988) | marine metagenome | isolation source: saline water (ENVO:00002010), including
TAGGTTCAAAGTATAGTCTGTCAGCCAAATCGAAGTCAGTTGAAACGGTTTCAGGGTTACAATTGACCATAATTGATTTAAAACCAGCTTCTCTTAAGCCAAAGACTGCCTGTACACAACAATAATCAAATTCGATTCCTTGCCCAATCCTATTGGGACCTCCTCCTAAAATAATTATTTTCTTCCCTTCAAGAGGTTGTATGTCATGTGAAGATTCATAAGTCGAATAAGAGTATGGAGTTTCAGCTTTGAACTCACCAGCACAAGTGTCAACGACTTTGTAAACAGGTGCAATATTATCTGAAATCCTTTTTTTTCTAACTTCTAATTCTGTTGAGTTGCTTAGTTGAGCAATTTGTAAATCAGAGAATCCATTTTTTTTAAGTTCTAATATATTCATGCTATCTTTGAATGATTTTTCAAGATTTACGATTTCTTCAATTTCTCTTAAGAACCATGGATCAATCCCTGTATTCTTATTTATTTCGTCAATTGAAAATTCCTGTTTTATTGCTTCTTTAACTTTCAACATTCTAAAGGAGCTACCATCATTCAAAGATTTAATGTCAAGCTCTCTATAACGTTTGATATCTTTATCTTCATCTCTAGGGTCTTTAGTTTCAAAACCAGGAAGGTTTAATTCTAGAGATCTAAATGCTTTTTGAAATGACTCACGGAATGTCCTTCCAATTGCCATGGCTTCTCCAACTGACTGCATTTGTACACCAAGTTTTCCAGAAGAAGATGAAAATTTTTCAAAATCAAACCTAGGAAGCTTTGTCACTATATAATCTATTGTCGGTTCAAATGCAGCTAGCGTTTGATTAGTTATATCATTTTTCAATTCGTCTAAAGAAAAGCCAACAGCTAATTTTGCTGCGATTTTAGCAATGGGAAATCCTGTTGCTTTCGAAGCTAATGCTGAGGATCGACTAACTCTTGGGTTCATTTCAATAATGACCATCCTACCATCTTTAGGATTAACAGCAAATTGAACATTCGATCCACCCGTATCAACCCCTATTTTTCTAATACATTTGATGGCAGCATTTCGCATATTTTGAAATTCTTTATCTGTCAATGTCATAGCGGGCGCAATTGTTATGGAATCTCCGGTGTGAATTCCCATTGGATCAATATTTTCAATTGAACATATAATAATGACATTATCATTCATGTCTCTTATTAATTCGAGCTCAAATTCTTTCCACCCATTTAGATATTCTTCTACTAAGACTTGGCCAGTTGGACTCTCCTTAATTCCTTTATTAACTGAGGACTCAAACTCTTTTTCGTTATATGCCACAGAACCGCCTGATCCACCTAAAGTGAATGATGGCCTAATAATCGCTGGTAATGAAATTTTATCAAGTAACTTTTTTGCTTCATCTAAGGACTGGACTGTGTAGCCATAAGGCAAGTCTAGTCCAATATCTTTCATTGCTTCTTTAAACATTTCTCTGCTCTCAGCAGTTTCAATTGCAGATCTTTTTGCTCCTATAAGTTCAACATTATGCTTTTTTAAAATACCTTGTTCATCTAATTGCATTGCTACATTTAGTGCAGTTTGGCCACCAACTGTTGGCAAAATAGCGTCAGGTCTTTCTTTAATAATGATTTCTTCAACATAATCTGCAGATATTGGTTCAATATAGGTTTTATCTGAGAATTGTGGATCTGTCATTATAGTAGCAGGATTTGAATTGATTAAAACAACTCTATAACCCTCTTCTTTTAGAGCCTTGATAGCTTGAGTTCCTGAATAATCGAACTCACACCCTTGTCCAATTACAATCGGTCCTGCACCAATAACTAAAATTGTTTCTATGTCGTCTCTTCTAGGCATTTTCTTTCATCATTTCAAAAAACCTTTTAAAAACATATCTGGAATCATGGGGACCAGGGCTTGATTCAGGGTGATATTGTACTGAGTATGCCATGGCATTCTTGCATTCTATTCCTGCTACTGTATTATCATTTAAATGTTTATGTGTAACAGTTATTTCATCTGGCAAAGATTTTTCTTCAACAGCAAATCCATGATTTTGGGATGTAATTTCTATTTTTGATGTTTTCAAATTTTTAACAGGTTGATTTATACCTCTATGTCCAAATTTCATTTTAAAAGTTTTTGCACCCATTGCTAATGCTAGTATTTGATGCCCAAGACATATACCAAAAATTGGTTTTTTACCAATCAAATCTCTGACTGTTTCTATTGCATAGTCAATAGCTGCTGGATCTCCCGGACCGTTAGAAAGAAAAATACCATCTGGATTACCTGAAAGTACTTCATCTGATTTAACATTAGCAGGATGAATTGTCACTTCAGCACCATTGTCTAACATAATCTCATATATATTACTCTTCATACCAAAATCGATTGCAGAGATTTTAAAAAGGGGATTTTTTGTTTTACATAAAATAGTTTTTTTGTTTCTTGTTACATCTATCGCGAGGTCTTGGCCCTCCATTTTTGGAACATCTTGTATTTTTCTTAATAAACTTTGTTCTGAAAAGTCTTCCGTAGAAATAATACCTCTCATCGCACCATTTTTACGGATATGAATTGTTAACGCTCTGGTATCTATGTCTTGTATACCAACAATTTTATTTTTTGTTAAAAAATCACTTAAAGTTTCTTGAGATCTCCAATTTGATGGTGAGATTGATTCGCTTTTAATAATAAAACCTGTGGCATGAATTTCATCTGACTCGACATCTTCAATATTTGTGCCATAATTACCAATATGAGGACTGCACATTATAATCATCTGTTTAGCGTATGAGGGGTCAGTAAGAATTTCTTGATAACCAGTCATGCCTGTATTGAAACATACTTCACCAGATGTTTCTCCTAAAGATCCTAAGCTTTTACCGATAAAAAAAAAGCCATCCTCTAAAAATAGGATAGCTTTTTTTGATTTTTGCATTGCTTATTTTAGCTCCATAAAAACAAAATTAAAACCTAATTTTTTTACCTGTTGCCATAAGTTGTACAGCTATTATTGTTGTAGCAAAAGTAAAGATGATTAAAAAAATTGAAGATACTACTAAAGAGGTATCTGACACCCCTAAAGTTGATTCTCTTAGTGCACAGATTGCATAATAGATGGGGTTGACTTGACTTAAAGTCATTGCCCAGCTTGGTAACATTTTTATTGAATAAAAAATTCCACCCAAAAAACTGAAAGGTGTGATAACAAAGTTTTGTATCAGGGCCAGTTGGTCCCATGAATCAGAAAGCTGACCAACAAATAAACCTAAACTTGAAAATGACCAAGATACTAGAAATATAAATAATAAAGTTAATGGCAAATTAATTATAGGCATTCCTGCCATCCAACAAATTAATAAAATAAGAACTCCATTTACAAACCCTCTTACAGTTCCACCTATAATAAAGGATAATGATAGCTCTAAACTTGAAAGAGGTGTTATTAAAAGCTCGGGAAGAGTCTGTAATAATTTCATTTGGAGCATTGATGAAGCTGAATTAGCAGTCGCATTTGTTATTACATTCATCATTAATAATCCTGGTAGGATATAAATTTTGTATGAAACACCATTTATCTCAGAAATCCTATTTTCTAGAGCTACACCAAAAACAAAAATATAGAGAAGAGTTGTGATTATACCTGGAATAATTGTTTGTCTCCAAACTGAAAAGAAACGCATAATTTCTCTTGATGAAAGAGTATAAAAACCAATCCAATTTCTAATCATTGATTTTTCTCCCAGTTAAGTCTAGAAAAACGTCTTCAAGAGAAGTTTGAGGAATATGAACATCTTCAATATTTACAGAAGCCTCAGAAAATTTTAAAATTATTTTTGGTAAATCTAGATTGGGAGATTCAGTTTGCACATAAACCTTCTTTTCAGATATATGATGATTGAAATCATTCAAAAAATTTATGCTTGTAATATCATCTTTTAAGTGAATGACGATTGAAGATTTATTAACTAGTTTTTTTAAATTATTTACTGAATCTTCCACTATCAATTTTCCATTATCAATTATTCCTACTCTTTCGCATAACAACTCGGCTTCATCAATATAATGAGTAGTTAAAAGAATAGTTTTCCCATCCTTATGAAGCTCTTGAAGATAAACCCATAGGTCATGACGTAATTCAACATCTACACCAGCAGTAGGTTCGTCAAGAATAATTATCTCAGGATCATGTACTAACGCTTTTGCTATCTGTAATCTTCTTTTCATTCCTCCTGAAAGTTCCCTCATTTTTTTATTTTTATGTTCGTCTAAACCTAATTTATTTAAGATATAATCAATTCTATCTTTTGCTTTTGATTTTTTAACCCCATAAAAACCTGCTTGAAAATAAAGTAATTTTTCCATAGGAAAAAACCAGTCTTGACTAACTTCCTGCTGAGCGATCCCAATTTTTGAACGCGCAAATCTGAAATTTTTTTCGATATCCTGATCAAAAATTTTTATACTTCCTTTTGATGGTTTTACTAGGCTTGTTATAGAATTAATTGTTGTTGATTTCCCAGCTCCATTTGGGCCTAGCAATCCATAAAACTCACCCTTGTTTATTTTCAAATCTATTCCTCTAACGGCTTTTACATCCTCGTAAGATTTAGTAAGATTTGTTATTTCTATTGCTAATTTTTTACTCATTTGAAGGTATGATTTTATAAATAGTTCCTGAAAATTCCACTATATATAATTCTCCATTAATATCTTGGCCAAAAGATGATATCATATTTTTAGAATCAAAAAATAATTCTTCAGTAATATCAATAACCTTTAAATTTTTCTGATTAAGAGCCCAAATTTTTCCAGTGCAGAAATCTGAAAATAAGTATAAGTTTTTTAAATCTGAAATTTCATTACCTCTGTAAAGATACCCTCCCGTAACTGAGCATCCATAAACCTCTTTTTGTTTAATGCCCATTAAAGAAAAGGCGTATGATGCGTCACTTGGATAGTCAAATATGGGTTTAGTCAATCCTTCTTGATCACAGCTTTCTGCATCATAGCAATTGTTACCTTCCATAATCTTCCAGCCAAAGTTGATACCAGACTGATTAAATGATATTTTATTGATTTCCTCCCAAAGATATTGACCTACGTCGCCAATAAATAAATCACCATTTTCTTTGTCAAATGAAAATCTCCAAGGGTTTCTTAGTCCGTATGCCCAAATTTCTTTTTTAGCACCAACTTTATTATAAAAAGGATTGTCTAAAGGAATGTCATATCCCTTACTATTTGAAACATCTAACCTTAAGATTTTACCCATAAAATTTGATAAGTTTTGCGCATTATTTTTGGGATCACCAGCTGAACCACCATCGCCAAATGCAACATACAAATAATTGTCAATTGGGCTAAAATCTAAATGGCCACCATTGTGGTTATTAAATGGTTGTTTGAAATAAATTATTCTTTCTTCAGATTCATAATTAACCATTTTTACTTTATGATCATATGTGAATCTTGATACTACTGAAAAATTATTTGAATCAATATATGAAATATAAAAAATACCATTTGAAGAAAATTTATTGTCAAAAGCCATTCCAAGTAAACCTCTCTCATCGGGTACTGGCCCAGAAGAAACATTATTTGATATATCAAGGAACGTTTCGACTGAATTTGAATTTATAATCTTTATTTTCCCTTTTTGTTCTAAAACATACATTTGATTATTATCTGGCTGAAATGTAACTAGTATAGGACGTTCAAAATCAGTTGCTATTTTTTCTACAGATACACCGAGCTTATCATTTGCGTATAAAAAAGAGATAAGGGAAAAAAATAGTATGTTAATTTTCATTAATCATTTGTATTAAGGTTTTTTCATCAATTATTTCAATATTATTATCATTTGCTTTTGATAATTTTGAACCTGGATTTTCTCCTGAAATAAGAAACGATGTTTTTTTCGATATTGAGCCTGTAACTCTACCGCCATTTTCTTGAATCAATCTCTTTATATCTCTTCTTGAAAATGAATTAAAACTTCCAGTAATGACAAACGTTAAATCCTTCAGTAAATCCGATTTTTCTTTTTTATCACCTGAGTTGATAACAACACCAAGTGAAAAACAACTTTGAATAACGACTAAGTTTTTTTCATCGGCAAGATAATCAAGTATTGATTGAGCAACTACTTCTCCAATTCCATCAACAGTTTCTAGTTTTTCTAATGTTAATTTTTTTAGGTTGTCAAAAGATGAATTACACTCTTTATCAAGAATTGTTGCTATATGTTGTCCAACGTGTGGAATACCTAAACCAAAAACGAACCTTGAAAATGTAGTTTTTTTTGATTTACTTATTGAATCTATAAGATTCGTTGCAGACTTATCTTGAAATCTTTCAAGATGAACAATTTGGTCATATTGCAGTTTGAAAATATCATCAACTTCTTCTAATAATGATTCTTCCATGAGTTGTTGTATGATTTGAGGGCCCATTCCTTCAATGTTCATTGCATTTTTTGAGCAAAAATGTTGCAGTATTCCCTTCTTTCTAGAACTACAATCATTATTTAAGCATTTATAAGCTGCCTCGTCTTCAATTCTTTTGATTAAACCTTTACATGATGGGCAGTTATTACTAGATATATTATATTTACTAGTATTTGAGGGTCTTTTGCTAAAGATAACTTCAGATATTTTTGGTATAACATCTCCTGATCTTTCGATTAAAACGAAATCATTTATTCTGATATCCTTCTTGTCTATTTCATCTTGATTATGCAATGTTGCACTAGTAATTAAAGCACCTGATAAATCAACCTCTTTTACTTTTGCTACAGGAGTTATTACACCAGTTCTACCTACTTGAATTTCAATATCTAATATCTGGGTTTCAGCTTTTTTAGATTTAAACTTTGCTGCTACAGCCCATCTAGGAGAACGTGATCTTTGACCTAGGGTTTTTCTTAATGAATAATCATTGACTTTCATTACAGTACCATCTATTTCATAATCAATTTTTTCACGATTTTTTTCTAGCTTTGCATGATAATCAATCATTTTTTCTAATGTAGATACTTTTTTAGATAGAGGGTTAACAGGAAGACCTGCTTCTTTTATGTATTCTAGCATTTCAATCTGATTCCTAAATGATAAACCATCGATGCCACCTATTTCGTAACAATATATTGATAATTTTCTTGATGAGGTTATTCTCGGATCTAGTTGCCTAACACTACCCGCAGCAGCATTTCTAGCATTAGCAAAAATTTTATCATCTTTCTCTTTTTGCGCACTATTTAGATCAATGAAATCTTTATTTTTCATAAAAATCTCTCCGCGTATTTCAATAAAGGACGGGATTTCTTTAATCGAATGTCGTAACTCAAGTGGGACTGAGTTGATTGTTTTTATATTGTGGGTTATATCCTCACCATTGTATCCATCTCCTCTTGTTAAAGCTCGCTTTAACTGACCATTTTTATAGATTAATGATACACCAAGTCCATCAATCTTTGGTTCAGCAACAAAATCAATATTGCTTTCATTAAGCCATTTTGATATTCTTGCATGAAATTCAGATATTTCATCATCGTTGATCGCATTTGCTAATGATAGCATTGGAATTTTATGTTCATAACTTTTAAATCCACTCTTTACCGGACTTCCGACTCTTTGAGTTGGAGAATTGATGTTTCTAAATTGTGGATATTTTAATTCAAGTGATTCTAGCTCTCTAAAAATCTCATCGTACTCATTGTCGCTTAGTGTTGGGTCATCTAAAACATAATATGAGTAGTTATGTTCATTAATCCTTTTAATAAGATTTTCTATTTTTTCTTTGATTGCTTCCATATTGCTACCGACAAAATTAAAATAACTAAAATAATTAAACTTTGAATTTTAAAACTATCAACTTCTCTTGAATGGGCAAACATTTTAAAGTCTTTAAATGCAATATCATCAAAATCAAAGTTCCAATAAATAATATTATCACCATTTAAAAAATCATCAGAATTATTTTTATATAGTTTACCAGGTAAACTTACACTAAAAGTAAAAGAGTCCAACATCAATGCTGTATTTTTTTCAAATTCCTTTTCAAACTGGTCAATTTTAGGTTTTAAATCTTTAAAAAAATTTTTTGGTAAACTATCCAAAATTGGTCGAAAGGCATCCTCTATTATTAGTGAAGAGTTTTTGTTAAACTTTTCCTCTAATTCTTTATCTTTAGCATATTCAATATAAGTCGATAATTGATTATTGAGTCTCTCAAAAAAAATATCGCTCTCATTTGAAAACATTCTATAATCTTCAATACTTGACTTAATAATATACTCTTTTGAAGGGATTAGCCAACTTAGATTATCTTCGTCTACTTTTAAATATTGATTTATGTTTGAGTATTTTTTATCAATTTCCAAGCTCTTTATTGTTGATTTAAAGACATAATCACTATAGAAATAATAGTCTCTTTTTTCAACCTCTATATAATACTGCATATTATCAGAATTTGAGAAAATTAATTTTTCTTTTGTTGGTGTTTTTAAAATAGTTTCTTTTTCCCAAGTGTTAAGAGCCTCAAATTGCGTACTCTCTTTTTTTTGAATTGATGATACCCAATAGAGATTTTCTGAATCGGTTGGATGAATGAAATCATTATCCTCTAAATCTTTTTTATCTCCTATAGAATTATACTTTATTGTGTAAGTACCATTGCTAAAAACTGATATATGGATCAGATTTTCAACACATGATGATAAAAAAAAACAAAAGAATAGGAGCAGGAATCGCATTTTATGATATGACGTGAAAATCTTTAGGTGTTTTATTTAAAACTTCATAGCCATTTTCCTTCACAATAACATCATCCTCAATTCTTACACCGCCAATATCTTTGACATATATTCCAGGCTCAACTGTCATTACATAATTAGTTCCAAGGTTGTCTGTACTTACTTTACTAAAACGTGGATTTTCATGAATCTCTAAACCTAGTGAATGCCCTAAACCATGATCAAAGTACTTACCATATCCAGCACTGGCAATGTGGTCTCTTGCTATCTTGTCGATTGATTTACAACTTACCCCAGATTTTATGCCTTTTATGCTATCAACTTGTGCTTTTAAAACTATATCATAAATTGATTTTTGCTCTTCTGAAAAGCCTTTTGTAGCAAATGATCTTGTCATGTCTGCATGATAACCAGCAAACTTTGCGCCTGAGTCAATTACTAAGAGTTCACCTGGTCCAATTTTTCTATCAGTTGGTGTATGATGTGGTTTGGCAGAGTTGGGTCCCGCACCAACAATTGCTGGAAATGCATCTGAGTCTGAATCACCATATTTACGGTATAAAAAAGATAATTGATTAGCTATGACTTTTTCTTCTACTCCAATTTTTACCATAGGAAAAACCTCTGCAAATGCTCTATCTGTAATTTCGACAGCAGTTTTAATGGCCTCTAGTTCTTTCTCATCCTTTTGCATTGCCATAGTTTCAATAATATTGGTCATATTTATAAGCTCAGCACCTGATAAAACCTTACTAATTGTAATAAAATTTTGATAAGAAACATTATTACCATCAATTGCAATTTTTTGCCCGTCTTTTAAAAGATTTTCATTTTTAATTACTTCAAAATGTGAAATGCTATCAATTAAGATTGATGCACCTTTGACCTCTTTTTCAGACTGAAATACATACCTACCGTCTGAGATGAAGGTTGTACCCTCCTGATTTATAAGAAGTGTAGCACTTGAACCAGTAAAACCACATAAATATCTAATATGAATCATGTTTGTAACTAACATTCCGTCTAAATTATGTTTTGAAAGCTCTTCGCTAAGCTTATTTTGTCTTCTTTGAAAATATTCTTTACTCATCATACCCCCTTATAATTTTTCTAAAATTTTTTTAGCAGAATTTATGTCTTTACTGTTTTTAGAAAGCTTTATTATATCTTTTAGACTCTTCTTTGCTTGTCTTTTTTTGCCTTGACTAATCATAAGCTTAATTAATGAAATAGTATGTAGATCTCTTTTTTTAACATCAGTCTTCTTTTTTTTATTAATCTTTTTATGTTGTATTTCAAAAATTGGGTTTAATCTTTTTAATTCTTTATAAATTTCTTCAGCTTTTGATGAATGAGCTTCAACAAGGATATTATATAGTATTTTATAAGCTCCGTAATGACTGTTATCATGCTCGATAACACTACGAAGAAGTTTTTTAGCTTCGTTATTGTTTTTTTTTAGATACTCTTTCTCTGCTTTAACAAAAACTGTATTGATATTCGAAATCATCTTCTATTTTTTAAAACCCAATCTTCTATGTAATCTAAAGAATCCTTAACAGGCGTACCTGGCCCAAATAGCTTCCCAACTCCAATTTTTGAAAGCTCTAAATTATCTTCTTCTGGAATAATTCCTCCGCCAGTTACTAAAACATTCTCAAGTTTATTTTTATTTATCAATTCCATTACCTTGGAAAAAATTGTCATGTGTGCACCTGATAGAATTGATAAAGCGATAACGTCTACACCTTCTTGTATTGCAATTTTCACAACACTTTCAGGAGTTTGCCTTAGGCCAAGATATATGACATCCATGCCAGCATCTCTGTAAGCAGCTGCTAAAACTTTAATGCCTCTGTCGTGCCCGTCAAGTCCAGGCTTGGCCATCAAAATTCTAATTGGTGGGTTGATCTTCATAGTACATAATTTAATCAATCCAAACGTTTGTTTCCCCTAATAAATCTCTTAACAAGATTAAGAATTGATTATTATTAGATACCTTAATTTTCTTAGAAACTATCTTTCTTTCTGCTCCGTTTTCCTGCGGAATATAAACGACGAATAAATGTTCACCTTTATTCTCATTGGCTAATGATACAACTTCATTCATTAAATCTTTTGAAGAGTTTTTTGGAAGCCTGATATTTACTTCGTTAAGTTTTAGTACTTTTTTTGCATGGTTTATAGGAACAACTTCATCGACAATAATTTTTAAATCAGCAAAATCATTTTGAGAAGACGTGTGCCCAACCAGAAATACAATGTTATTGTCCTGAATAATGTCTTTATATTTATCAAAAGCGTCGTGAAATATTATTGCTTCAGCTTGTCCACCAAGACAATCTAGGTTGAAAAATGCCATTTGTTGATTTTTTTTATCATAATGCAATTTGAAGTTTGTTACAGCACCACCAATTTTTATCATTGTGTTTTCTTTAACTATTTTCTTTTCGGTAAAATCATAATTGCTAAGATCTTCAATTGTATCGGCATACTTCAAAAGTGGGTTACCAGAAACATAAAGACCTAAAACCTCTTTTTCTTTAGATAATTTTTCTTGATTTTCCCAATCATCAATATTTGGTAATTCAGGCACTTTTAGCAATTCTTCTTGGTCACCAAAAAGATTAATCTGATCTTTATTGTCTTTCTTGTGTACCTGCTGACCATAATTAATCGCTAGATCAACTGCTTCAAATAGTTGTGCTCTATTTGAATTAATACTATCAAAAGCACCAGATAGAATAAGACTTTCTAAAACTTTTTTATTAACGAGACGTTGATCCACTCTTGAAATAAAATCAAAGATTGACTTAAAACTACCATTCTTTTTTCTTTCTCTAATACATTCTTCTAAAGCCTTAACTCCAACATTTTTTACAGCATTTAATCCAAAAGATATTTCTTTGTTGCTTAAAGGTTCAAAGTTGATTCCAGATTTATTTATATCTGGTGCATTAACTTTTATACCTAATTTTCTGCAGTCATTAATGAGAACTACAACTTTATTAGTATTATTCATTTCACTTGTCAAATTTGCTGACATGAATTCTGCGGTGTAATGAGTTTTAAGCCAGCCTGTTTGATAAGCTATGTAAGAATATGCAACAGAATGACTCTTATTAAATCCATATTGGGCAAACTTATCAATTAAATTAAAAATTTGTTCTGCTTTAGTTTTAGTTAAACCATTTTTAACAGCTCCTTTAACAAATTTATCAGACATTTTATCCATTAGAGATCTTATTTTTTTACCAATTGCTCTCCTCATTTCATCTGCTTCTGATAGTGTGAATCCAGCTATGATATTTGCGATTTGCATTACTTGTTCCTGATAAACAATAATACCGTATGTCTCTTTTAAAGCTTCCTCTAGTAATGGGTGGACATATTCAACTTTTTCCTTGCCGTGTGATCTTTTTATATATTTATCAATATTTTGCATTGGTCCTGGTCTGTATAATGCATTCATAGCTATAAGGCCATCAATGCTTTTAGGTTGCAACTTTTTAAGAAATTCTCTCATACCAGCAGACTCAAATTGAAATATTCCTACTGTAAGGCCTTTAGCAAAAAGTTCGTAAACTTTAGGATCTTCCATAGAAATTTTATCAATGTCTATTTTCTCTCCGAAACGCTCTTCGATCAAATCAATAGTTCTATCTATTACTGTTAAGTTTCTTAATCCTAGAAAATCCATTTTTAATAAGCCTACAGATTCAAGCTCCTTCATATCGTATTGGGTTGTTACATCACCTTGAGAGGATCTATACAATGGAACAAAGTCTGTAAGGTCTCCAGGTGCAACAACAACACCAGCTGCATGAATCGAGGCGTGCCTAGTCATTCCCTCTAAAATTTTAGCATTATCAATGAGTTCTTTATAATTAGTTTGTGAAATGGCTCTCAATTCTGAGCTTTGTTTTAATGCTTTATCTAAAGTTACCTTTGGGCCTTCAGGAATCATTTTAGCTATTTTATCAACCTCTGAATATGAATAGCTCATTACTCTTCCGACGTCTCTAATTACTGCTCTAGCATTCATTTTACCAAATGTAATAATTTGTGTTACTGAGTCTTCACCATATATGCTCTTTAAATAGTCTATTACTTGACCTCTTCGTTCAACACAAAAATCAATATCAATATCTGGCATGCTTATTCTGTCGGGATTCAAAAATCTTTCGAAAATCAAGTTATGTTTTAATGGATTGATATTGGTTATACCTAAAGCATATGATACAAGACTTCCTGGTGCGGATCCTCTGCCAGGTCCAACCGGTATTTTATTTTTTTTAGCATACTGAACAAAGTCAGCTGTTATTAAAAAATAACTAGCAAAACCCATTTTTTTAATAACGGAAAGTTCATAATTAATTCTATCATTTATTTCATCATTAGTCTCTTCAAACTTATTTCTTACACCTGCTTCACATAGTTTTTTAAGGTAAGAATCAATATCTTTTGAATCTTTTTCTCCTGGTATTGTATACCAAGGTAAATGATACTCATTCATTGGAATTTCTAAATCTATAGAATCAGTTAAAGCTCTGGTATTTTCAAGTGCTTGAGGAAATTGTTTAAATAATGAAAACATTTCATCCTGTGATTTAAAATAAAATTCATTACCATAATATTTGAGACGGTTTTTGTCTGATAACTGCTTTCCAGTTCCGATACAAATATGCACATCATGTGCTTTGTGATGATCTTTTTTTGCATAGTGAGCATCATTAGTAGCAATGATAGGCAAATTCATTTCTTTAGCTAATTTTGTTGCAAGTTGAATATTTTGTATCTCTTCTGGAATGCCGTGATTTTGAAGCTCTATATAATATCTACCCGGGAAAATGCTCGAATATTCTTCAGCAACAGATTTTCCTGCTTCTAGACCATTATAAAGAAGTGTTTCTGGAAGTAAACCCTTTAGGCAAGCAGAAAGGCAAATTATTCCTTCGTTATATTTTTTCAAAATTTCAGTGTCTACTCTTGGTTTATAATAAAAACCTTCTAGAAAACCATGTGTTACAATTTTCATCAAGTTTTTATAACCGGTATAGTTTTGAGCTATCAAAACAAGATGATTATATTTCCCCATTCCACTTGACTTATCTTTTTCAAATCTACTTCCTTTAGCTACATAAACTTCACATCCAATTATTGGTTTAATATTGTTCTTTTTAGCTTTTTGGTAAAAAGAAACTGCACCAAATAAATTTCCATGCTCTGTAAGAGCTACAGAATCCATTCCTAAATCACTAATTGTTTCTAAAACTGAAGGAATATTTTGCGCGCCGTCTAATAAGCTATTATCTGAGTGGTTATGGAGATGGATAAATTCGCTTTTCATGCATCTAATATATTCTAATTACTCTATTATTTCCTTCAAAATCTTTGAAAATTTCATATTTAACTTTATTATTTTCAGATAAAATATCAAAAATCTTATTAGTTACATCTGATGAAGGTATTTCAAAAAAAATAGTGCCGCCTTTATTTACTATTTTTTCAAAATTGTTTACTAAAAATTTATAAAATAATAACCCATCGTAATGATCGGTCAGTGCATCTAGTGGGTCATGATTTTTTACAGAATTTTCTAAGGTTTCAATTTCATTTATTGCTAGATAGGGGGGATTACAAGTGATTATATCAACATTTTTAAAATCATATTCGAATGCATTTTCTTTTTTAAAATTAACATTTACAACTTTAAGTTTTTCTGAATTTATTTTAGAAACATTAATTGCATCAATTGAACTATCTAAACCTATAAAGTCATGTTCAGGATTTTTTTTAGCCAACGACAACACAATACAACCACTACCTGTACACAAATCAACAATTTTAAGCCTGTTTTTCTTTTTTTCTATATAATCATGAACCTTATCTACCAATATTTCTGTTTCTGCTCTTGGAATAAACACCTTAGATGGTGTAAAAAATTCGTACTCATAAAAAAAGGTCTTTTCAATTATATGTTGTACAGGGAAATCTAGTTCGAGCTTATCAAAATTTTCATCAAGTGCTGATAGTTGATAATCTGAAAGAAAAATTTTGCTAAAGTATATTTGTTTTTTAGAAACGGAGAGTTCGTTTTCAATTATCATTTCAGATTTTATTTTATATTCAGAAATCTTTAGTTTTTTTAGTTTTTCTTGTTTTTTAATTAAATAATCTGATAAAAGCATTTTATTTAATATTTCATTCGATTTGGGCGCTATCCTCAGCTAATTTAAGCTGTTCAAGTAAATGATCAATGTCTCCTTCAAGAGTGACTTGTAATTTGTGAGTGGTATAATTAATTCTATGGTCTGTAATTCTTCCTTGCGGAAAATTATATGTTCTAATTTTAGCTGATCTATCTCCTGTAGAAACCAAAGATTTTCTCATTTCGTCTCTATCTTTATTTAATTTTTCCTGTTCTAATGAAAAAAGCCTAGCTCTTAAAACTTTCATGGCAGAAGCTTTATTTTTATGCTGAGAACTTTCATCTTGGCAGGTTACAACTAACCCACTCGGGATATGAGTTAATCTAATAGCTGATTCTGTTTTATTCACGTGTTGTCCCCCAGCACCGCTAGCTCTATAAGTATCTACTTTAATATCAGAATCATTAATTTCAACTTCTGCTGTCTCGACTTCAGGTAAAACTGCTACAGTTGCAGCAGAAGTGTGTACCCTACCACCTGATTCAGTTTTGGGTATTCTTTGAACTCTATGAACGCCACCCTCATACTTAAATCTTCCATATGCTTTTGGTCCTTCCACGCTAAAAGTAGCAGACTTGAGTCCTCCAACTCCTGTTTCGTGTATATCCATCATATTAATTTTGAGACTATTATTTTCAGCATATCTACTGTACATCCTTAGTAAATCTGATGCAAATAAACCAGCTTCATCTCCACCTGTGCCAGCTCTTATTTCTATAATTGCATTTTTGTTGTCATTAGGGTCATCAGATATAAGAATTTTTGTTAATTTATTTTCAACCTCTAATATTTTTTGTAATAAATCTTCAGATTCTTCCTTTACCAAATCCTCATATTCTTTGTCATTTTTAAGCTCAGATAGCTCTTGGAGTTGTTTTTTAAGTGAGACATAAGATTTACTTAATTCGAATGTTTCCTCTAAATTACTTTTTTCTTTTGCTAAAGCAGCTATTTTTTCCTGATTTAAAACATTCTCAGGATCAACCATTTGTTTCATTATATCTTCATATTGAGATACAATACTCTTAGCCTTTGATAGGATATCCATTTAATTAAATTATTAAAAATTGTAGAGTTAGGAATCTTTTTTGTTGTATTTGCGGTTAAATTTCTCAATTCTACCTGCAGTATCAACTAAAGTTCTTTGACCAGTATAATAAGGGTGTGACTTGTCTGATATTTCTATTTTAAATAGAGGGTACTCTTTACCATCATCCCATTTGATAGTTTTATCAGTCTTCACCGTAGATCTAGTTAAAAAAGAGTAGTTGCAAGAACTGTCTTCAAAAACTACGAGTCTATAATCCTCTGAATGTGTATTTTTTTTCATTTTAGTTTTTCTAAACTTTTCTTAATTCTTTCTATGCCATTTACAATATTTTCTGTGTTTGTCGCAAAAGAGAATCTTAAATATTTTCCATCTCCGAAACCATCTCCTGCAACCGTCACAACTTTTGCATCGCCGAGAATATAATCAGAAAGGTCGAAAGTGTCTTGTAAAATTTTTCCATCTTCATTTTTCATTTTTAAGTAATATGAAAAGTCGGGAAACATATAAAATGCACCACCTGGCATATCGCACTTTACATTTGGAATGGTATTAAGTGCATCAAACATTACCTGTCTTCTATTTCTAAATTTTTCCTTCATATGTTTTACAGGATTCTGATCTCCAAGCAAGGCTGCTATTGAAGCTTTTTGCCCGATTGCATTTGGACATGAAGTAGTTTGACCTTGAATTTTTGACATTGCTTTTACTATACTACTTTTAGCAATTGTATATCCAATTCTCCATCCTGTCATTGCATATGTTTTCGACATACTTCTAATAGTTACGACTTCAGCATTTATTTCATTAAGGCTATCAATGGCTTTAAAATCATTATCATATACAAGCTCCTCGTAAGTTTCATCTGAAATAACTAGCCAATCATTGTCTTTAGCAATTTTTAGTGTTTTTTTAATTGCTTCGTCAGACCAAACTCCACCTGTTGGGTTGCTTGGAGAATTAATGATAATGCCTTTTATAGATTTATCAATTTTATTATTTAGATCTTCAAAATCTGGTTCAAATTGTTTTTGAGCAATGGTATCAACAAAAATTGGCTCTGCTCCTGCTATTCTAACAAATTCAGGAAAGGAGACCCAATATGGGGAAAATATAACTACTTTATCACCTTTGTCAAAAATTGCCTGACATAAAACTGACAACGACTGCTTTCCTCCGTTTGATACTATTATATTATCTGTTTCATATTTTATTCCTGATAAATTTTCAACCTTTGTTTGAATTGCTTCTTTTAGATCAAGCATACCAGATCCTGGAGTATATTTTGTAAAACCTTCATCCATAGCTTTTTTGCCAGCCTCTATAATATGAGAAGGGGTATTAAAGTCAGGCTCACCAACTCCAAAGTTGATTACATCTTCACCTTGAGCCCTTAATTCAGCTGCACGCGAAGTCATTTGAAGGGTAAAAGAAGGTTTTATTTTTTCAACTAAGCTAGAAAATTGCTTTGTCATTTACTGGCTCATTAAATCTAAGAACTCTTGGTTAGTCTTTGTTCTTCTCATTCTATCAATCATAAATTGCATTGCCTGCTCAGTTGACATCTCTCCAAGCATCTTTCTTAATATCCACATTCTTGATAAATGTTGATCAGATAGTAAGAGCTCTTCTTTTCTGGTACCAGACTTAATAATATTGAAGGCTGGATAAATTCGACGATCACTAAGCTCTCTGTCAAGTACTAGCTCCATATTACCTGTACCTTTAAATTCTTCAAAAATTACTCCGTCCATTTTACTTCCTGTATCAATTAAAGCAGTAGCTATAATGGTTAAACTTCCGCCTTCCTCTGTATTTCTGGCTGCTCCGAAAAACTTTTTAGGCTTTCTGAGTGCATTTGAGTCAACACCACCTGATAAAATCTTACCACTGTGAGGAATAACCGCATTATGGGCTCTCCCAAGCCTGGTTATACTATCTAGAAGTATTACTACGTCTTTACCGCACTCAACTAACCTCTGTGCTTTTGCTAAAGCCATATCTGAAACCTGGACATGCCTTTCTGGACCTTCATCAAAGGTTGAAGCAATAACTTCTGCATCAACGCTTCTTTTCATGTCAGTTACTTCTTCTGGTCTTTCATCAATAAGTAAAATTAATAAGACAGTGTTTGGATGATTTCTTCTAATTGCATTTGCAATTTTCGAAATTAAAATTGTTTTACCGGTTTTAGGTTGAGCTACAATTAATCCACGCTGTCCTTTACCAATTGGAGAAACCATATCCATAATTCTCATGGACATATCACTTGTGTTTGACAAGTTAAACTTTTCATTAGGGTGTAATGGCGTATACTTATCAAATTTTCTTTGATCTTTAATTTTTTCAGGGTGAACTCCATTGACCTCAGTCAACTGTAAAAGTGCATGAAAACGTTCTTTTGATTTTGGTGCCCTAGTTGAGCCTTTTACAAAATGTCCTGTTTTTAACTTAAATCTTTTGATTTGTGAGGGACTTACATAAATATCTTCTGGTCCTGGCAAATAATTATCATTTACACTTCTAAGAAAACCATAGCCATCAGGTAAAATTTCTAAAACTCCTGCAGCCATTTTTTCACTGGCTCCGGATTCAGGTTTTTTAACCTCTTTTTTATCAATTTTAGCTTCTGATTTTTGATGAGCTGATATAGCATCAACTAAATCATCTTTAGACATTGATGATAATTTTTCTATTTTTAAAGTTTTAGCAATTTCTTTTAAGTCTGCTAACTTTTTTTCTTTTAATTCTGTCAATTTCATAATTCCTCGTTTTTTAGTGAAATATTTGGGGGGGAAATACACCTCGAAATATAAATTACACTATATCATCCCTTTGTCAAAGGAAAAACCAAAATAATTAAATACCTGTTTTGCAATATAATGGCTGCCAAAAACAACCTTTGGTCTTTTTGTCTTAATTTGGTCTAATGAATATAGAGCTCTTGCTAAATTTTCATTATAGTCAAAACGTGATAAGCTTTTCATACTTTTAATTTTTTCTTTATCAAGTACATCTTTGGAGTCAATTGATGAAATTGTGAGAGAATGAAAACCTTCACTAAAAATTTTAACTATATCATTTTTAATTTTATCATTTTTCATGACAACCAAACCGATCGGCTTACAGTTATATATATCCTTTAAATCATTTGCCAAAATCTTTACTGCAGATGAATTATGGGCTACATCGTAAAAAAAATTTTTTTTCATAATCTGCATTCTTCCGGGCCAATACCAATTGTCTAGGCCTTTTTGAATATCTTTTTCGAGAAAATTTGTATTACTTTTCTTATAAGTTTTTATCGCAAGTATGGCATTTTGAGCTTGATATGAACCACTTTGTGGTAATTTATATGTTTGATTGCCGTATTCAAATTTCATTGTATCTTTTGATTGATCTATGTTTTTAATTTCTTTTTTAGATAAAAAGTCAGTTTTTGTGTTATTTTTTTCAGAAAAGGTTTTGATAACTTTTTTAATTTTTTCTTCTGAGTTTATTGTAATGTTTGGTGTTTTATCCTTAATAATACCGCATTTTTCTCTTGTAATATCTTCAACTGTTTCTCCTAAAAGATGAGTGTGGTCAAAGTCTATTTCAGTAATTATTGTATGCTCAGGTTTAAGAACATTTGTTGAGTCTAATCTTCCACCTAGTCCAGTTTCAATCACAGCAATATCAACTTTATTTTTTGAAAAAAAATCAAAAGCCATCGCAGTTGTTGCTTCAAAAAAAGTAATTGAGTTTTGATCAATAAAATTTCTGTGTTCACTAGTAAACCTTATTATTTCTTTATTCGATATAGGCTTGCCGTTAATTCTTATTCTTTCATTAAATCGTATTAGATGGGGAGAGGTGTAGAGGCCAACCTTTTTATAGTTATTTTGAAAAAGTTTAGCCAGTATTGAAGCTGTAGATCCTTTGCCATTTGTGCCAGCAATATGTATTGATTTAAAGTTACTTTCAGGATTTTTACATTCACTTAAAATTGATTCGATGTTATCTAACCCTAACTTTATACCTCTATTATGAAGATTATATAAGTATTCTAATGTGTCATTAATCATTGGTTCAAAGTTTTTTCATATTTTTCAACTGCCCTGAAAATTGCCGTTGCTAAAGTTTCGCGATATTGAGAACTCCTCAATTTTTTTTCCTCAGAAAGATTTGATATAAAGCCTAACTCGACCAAAACGTTTGGCATTGAGGCCCCCCATAATACATAAAAACCCGCTTGCTTAACTCCTCTGTTACGACTAGTAACTCTCTTGCCAATTTCCTCTTGTACGAGTGCTGCAAACTGTTCACTTTTTGAAGCAAATGCACTTTGGGCAATAGTAGCTTGAATTAAATCTTCATTTGTAAGCTTTTTTCCAGAAAAACCTTCAAGTTCCAATACTGCGTTTTCCCTTGTTGCAACCCTTACAGCGGCTTCATTTTTATTTGGACCAATTAAGAAAGTTTCGAAACCGCTAGCCCTTCTGTCCGAAGCTGCATTTGCATGAATGCTAATAAAAAGACTTCCGTTATTATCGTTAGCTATTTTTTTTCTTTCATCAAGTTTTAGAAAAATATCTTCATCTCTTGTAAGAACAGTTTTTACATCCATATTTCTTGAGATTTTTTTTTCTAGTCTCTTAGCAACATCTAGGGCAACATCTTTCTCCAAAGTTCCTCTATATCCAACTGCCCCAGGATCTTTCCCGCCATGTCCTGGATCAATCACAATTGTTGAGAATTTCCACTTTTTCTTTTCATTCGTTAAATCAACTCTTTCAGTTTTTTTATTTAATACTTCACTTATAACAATTTCATTATCTTTTAAAGAAAAATTAGATGATGATTTATTAGAGTTAATTAGTTTTAGTAATGATGAAGTTGAAATAAAGTAGTTATTGTCTTTAACAATTACTTTGTTGGGAAATTGGTAAACCTTATCGTCAAACAGAACAAAAGTTATACCGTTTGTTGCTTTGATTTTATTTCCGCCAATATTTACAACTATTTTTTCTGTCTTGTCATTAACAAAATTTTTATATCCAAGTACTGTAGAAAAACTATTTAATGATATTAAACGGTTGTTTTCAATGGTTTTAACGTATCCTAAAACTAAATCATTTTTTATGATCTTTATTCCCTGGTTGTTAAATCCAAAAATTGAAGATAAAAATAATAAAAATATAATTAGGTATTTTTTTATTTTTGAAGATTTCATCTATGAAATTATTATAAAATAATGTAAAAGGGCTCATAAAATGAGCCCTTTTTATTTAAGTCAATGTGGGGTAAGTAATTTTATTTTTTCATCCACATTGCAACAATCATTACTGCTACTAAACCAGCAACACCACCGTCTCCGATCATGCTTACTGCATTACCAATTCCTGCGATGACTCCAAATATGTCGTCATACAAGATACCAATAATTGTACCAGCTACAATCAAATTAATCAAAAGGCCTGTAGTCATGCCTAAGAAATCATTGATTTGTTTTATCACATTTTTCATTGTGTTTTCTCCTTCGAGCTTTTAGAGCTCCTCAAAAGAGGAGCTCTATTAATTAGTAAATACTATTTCTACCTTACAATAAGGATAAGAAGACAACCAGCACTAGAAGTCCTGATAATCCACCATTAAGAAAAGTATCTACAAAACCCATTATACCACCAAGCGCATCTACTGGTGTATCAAAAAGTATTCCTGCAAAAACAAAAAATATAATTGCAGCTTTTACAACACTTGTTAATCCACCTAACGCATTACTTAACATTGAATCCCATGAAGCCATGTTATTCCTCCTTGATTAGTTA
>CETW01080175.1_pt1 | contig 21443 bp, 18 predicted proteins | sample 361381 | NCBI WGS metagenome assembly CETW01 (sample SAMEA2620570, study PRJEB7988) | marine metagenome | isolation source: saline water (ENVO:00002010), including
CGCGACCAGCCTCTCCAGGGGTGTTGTTCGGAATACTGCCCCTCCTTCTAGGGCGAGTAGGGCCACTGACAGAGCGGTGTATGCCAGAGTGAGTCGGATGACCGTGGTGTCGGTGACTCCGACCTCTGACCAGCCGATGTTGGAAATCAGGAAGACGAGCAATAGGGAGAGCATTGCAGCCATCTCTGGCCTCAGTGAGAGGCTCTCCCCCTCTATCCTCCATCTGTGGCAAATTGCTAACAGGCCGACTACTCCGAGAATCGGGAGGGCCCTAGTAATGTAGCCATCTAGTTCGAAGGACGAGAATAGCAGGGATAGGACTACTGGGGAGACTATCAGGGACAGTTGCACGAACTCAGTTGCCCAGTCAACCAGGAGGGCTTCCTTCCTTTCCGACCTCGTGCTAAGGAAAAGGTTCAGTTGATAGAGTGATGCTCCTGAGATTATTACCACATAGAGAAGGCCGGCCTCCTCTATGAGCCCCACGTTGAAGGAAGCTAGCAAGAGGAGAACCGAGGGGCCCTCGTAGAACCTGAGCCTCGCCCTTGATTGGGCCCATACCCCCAGAGCCAGAAGAGCTGGGAACAGGACTAGGGTAAGGCCATCGATGACCCCAAGAGAGAATCCTCCAATTTCGATAAGGTTGCCATCTGTTTGTCCAGCCCCTATGAACGAGGAAACTGTCCATGAGGCCACCATGGCGACATAAGTGGCTCTGACTACCCAGTCCCTCGCCAGAGGGTGTGTCTCGAGGTAGACGAATGCGGACAGGCCCACGAACCATGCAACCAATGCCGCCTCTTCGTTGAGCAGTGCCAGCGCGAGAGCAAGTCCCACAGGCATCGCAGGGGTCCTCTGCATGGTGGTCGGTGCAAACCAGCCGACGAGCAAGGCTACCCAGAGCCAGAAGGTGAGGCCGAATGGTTGCGAGGAAACCGGCTGGCCTGCGATTAGGAACTCCGTACCATCAGCGGCGATAATCTGGCAGAATAGGATAGCTGCCACTACCGCTCCTGAGCCATTCTCAATCATTCTCTTGGATAGGCTCCGATCGGTGGCTGTGATCCCCACCATTACAACGGCGGGGACCAGGAGGCCAGCGTGCTCTGTTTCCCCCCAATTACTCAGAGCCATGAATATCGGGAGGCCGACTGCAGCACCGGATGCGAGGAGGTACAGTACGGCCCTGTCTAGCCTGAGGGAATAGAGGATAGCAGAACCGGTTAGAAGCACGACGGATATGGTGATGAACTCCTCCAACTCACCTCTTGAGTATTCCAGCCATATCTTGATCCCGCTAAACACCACAGCCAACGGGGCCAGAACCACCACCGTTCTCGGGAGTGTCCCCAGAGAATGCCTGCGTATTGATCGAGTGCTCACCTCCATTACAACGAGTATTGCAGCGGTCTGCAATGCGGACAGCCAGACTGGCATCCAAACCTCTCCGTCTTGGTATTCTATCCACCCCTTCTCCGGTCCTGCGTAGAAAACGGCGAATCTGGATAGCCACACTGCTGAAAGTGCCCCCATCAGTACCGCAATAGCCCCACCGTACTCCTCAATGGGGTTCTCCACCCTGTCTTTCCCGTATTGATGCCTGAACCACTCATGCATCCCAATCACGGAAACTGCAGTGGCACCGGTTATGACTCCCAGCGTCAAGAACGAGTAGTCGTCAGTGACATTTACCACCGTGACGTAGTATATCGCATAGGCAAGCATTAGCCCACCTGCAACTAAAGATGCGTATAATCCGAATATCGAAGCATCGTAATCCGAACGTAAGACTGTGTTTTCTGGGCTCTGACTCATGGTAGTTCTTGTGACGAGGGGGCTTTCTACTTAATCCCGGAACGAGGTGATTTCCCCACCCCTTGTCCTAGGAAGGCTTGAAGTCGGGACGGTGGTGGCGAGAATGCTACGGGACTGTAGCTCAGCTGGGAGAGCGCCGCACTGAAGATGCGGAGGCCGCTGGTTCAAGTCCGGCCAGTCCCACCATCAACTCGCATCCGAGAGGATGTCCGTCTGCAGTTGGTGGAGTTTGGATATTCCAATCTCTGCCGCATCGATTAGAGAGTCCAAATTCTTCCTAGAGTACGTCGCCTCTTCACCCGTTCCCTGGACTTCTACGAATTCTCCTGCGCTTGTCATCACTACGTTCATGTCCACATCCGCATTGCTGTCTAGTATGTAATCCAGATCAGTCCAAACCTCTCCATCTACCATTCCCACACTGATGGCGGCAACATCGTTTGGCATCACATCCATCTCGTGCGATTCCATCTCTTCCTGGCTCAGTGATTCCGGATTGGCCCCCTTCCTAATCTCCTCCCTAGTCAGCCTCTTGCTCTTCGGAATGCACTCTCCGTTGGCGATAAGTCGCCTCACAGCGAGCCTTAGAGCAATGTTTGCAGCTGTGATTGATGCGCACCTCGTCCCCCCATCGGCATTCAGGATGTCACAGTCAACGGTTAGGGCCACAGGGCCCAATTGCTCTAGGTCGACCGCTCCTCTGAGGGACCTGGCCACTAGCCTCTCGATCTCCATCGTCCTACCCTTGGCCCCGCTTCTTTCTCTGCGGAATCTAGTATCCGTAGAACCGGGAAGAAGGGAGTACTCTGCATGAACCCAACCACGATCGGAGTCCCTTGGGAACCATCTGGGAAGTGATGGAGCCTTTGTGACGCACACCAGCACCTGCGTGTTGCCCTGATGGTAGAGTATGGATGCCAGGGCATTGGGGGTGAAGTCTAGCTTGACCTCGATTTCTCGGATCTCGTCATTTTCTCTGTCGGTACTGCCGACACCCGTCTTCATCTTCGCCATGGCCTTCCGAAACCAGTTCCTCGGATGAATCATTCGCGTCGCGCGTGTGGAGGTCGGAATGATTCGACAACCTCGGAGTTGGTCGTAATGTAAGGCCCTCCAATCAGATCTACGCAGTACGGGACAGCGGCAAATACCGAGTCGAGTATCTCCCTTATTGACCTGGGTGAGCCGGGGAGATTGATCACCAATGATGATCCCCGGACTCCCGCGGTTTGCCTTGAGAGCATCGCAGTAGGGACGTAATTCATGGAAATGGAGCGCATCTGCTCCCCGAAACCTGGCAGCATCCTATCACATACTGACTCGGTCGCCTCTGGAGTTACGTCCCTTGGTGAAGGGCCAGTACCCCCAGTGGTGACTACTACAGAGCACCCGTGATTATCGATTAGATCTATGATAGCCTCCTCGATGGCGCCTCTTTCATCGGCTACAAGTCTCCTAATGACTTTCCACCGGGACGTCACAGCTTCTTGGAGGAATAACTCGATAGCCGGGCCACTGAGGTCCTCGTACTCTCCCGAACTAGCTCTATCAGATGCAGTCAGAACCCCGAAATGGCACAGTTCGGAATCTCCCATTGTCAGTCCGTAGAGGCATCCAGAGAAAACGCCGTCGGTATGCATGTAATGCAATGCGCACCTTCAAAGACCGCCGATTTGAACGGACATCTCCGGAGGTAATGAGGTGCCGAGTCTTCCCCAACACGCACTGACAATCGTTTCCCTAGTAACGACGTTTCAGGTGCATCTTTGGCCAAAAGAATCGTTGGTTGAAATAGTCTCGTCGCCCAATCCCTGATAGGGTGATAGAATGAGTGACCAGACGAAGTATGCAAACCAGATAGCAGTAGTAAAGCAAGAGTGCCCAGACGCAGATGAAGGCGAGATAGGGAAGGAGTTTGCTAGGTATGAAGCGGACTTCCTAATCCCCCCAGAGGATGCATTGAGGTCCGTCATTAGGAAGTTCCAGGTCTCCACCGGGGTTGAGGCTGCCGCCACTCCCACCACTCAAGTCCGAGAAGAGAAGAAGGTCGGAAGGTTCTCAGAGTTGGGTGCGGATGACAGGAATGTAACAATCGAAGTGGCTATCGTTTCCTATACCCCAAGGACGCAAATGGTGAGGGGAGAGGAGAAGCAGATTGCCTTTGGGTGGATAGAAGACAACCCCCACGAGGCAAGTTCAGAGAGAGTTCGATGGGACTACAAAGACTGGGGGAACAAAGGAGAGTCGATGGTCCCTGGATCAGTCGTCAGGCTAGAGGGGGCCTCCGTAAACGAGTGGAACGGTAAGAGGTCTCTAAACATCAATAGGACAACTCGGGTAACCGTTTTGAAAGAGGGTGGCGGATCGGCACCACCAACCGGAAATGAGCCAGTAACCATTGCTAGGGCATCAGAGATCGAGGGTTTCGTAAATTTAGTCGGGAGGGTCATATCTACTAAGCCCGATGTGATAGTGAGGAAAGACGGAAGCGGCGAGCTTCAGGTCGTTAGAGGCAAGATTGCTGATGAGTCTGGAAGCATTGGTTTCCTTTCATGGAAGGAGTTTGAGCATGGAGAAGGCGCTCTGATTAAGATCGTTGGAGCATCGGTAAGGAAATTCCGTGACACGCCAGAGATTCAAATCAATGATGGAACCGTAATAGAGGCATATCATGATACAGCGTTCCCGGACATTAGCGAGTTAGCTAAGTCCGAGAAGGTGAGCATCGCTGACTTGAGGAATGGAATGAGGGACGTATCGATTACCTTACAGATTGAGAATTGGGCTCAAAGGACCTTTGAGGCACAAGATGGTAGTTCCAGAGTTGTGAGGAGTGGCGATGTTATGGATCCAACGGGGAGGTGTAGGCTTACAGCTTGGTGTGATTTCGATCCGGAGCCTGGAGACTCGATTAGAATAGAGGGGGGCAGGGTCCAGTACTGGCAAGGTTCTCCAGATTTGGTAATTGATAGTTTAGATCAGGTCTCTAGTCTTTCAGACTCCCCCTGGGAAAAGATAGATCCGGAGAATCATTGGGTTGAGGTTGGTCTGACAGAAATTACACAAGGAGGTTCTCGCAGAGGCATTTCTACTTCCGGAACTATCGTTGCGATTAACAGCGGTTCGGGGATAATTGAGAGGTGCCCAGAATGCAGAAGGATGCTACGAGACGGTTCTTGCTCCGAACACGGGGCTCAGAGAGGGGAAGAAGATCTTCGCCTTCGCTTTGTACTGGATAACGGCGTGTCTAATGCGAACTTATTCCTCGGGAGAGAGTCAGCAGAGCATTTCCTTGGAATGGGCATGGATGAAATCAAGGGCGAGATTTCGAGTATCGGCAAAGAGGCCTTCATTTCCAATCTTAGAAGAAGAGTGCTAGCGAGGAAAATGTCAGTTCATGGAAGATGCGCTGTTGATGGCCAAGGAGCAATGCTGTTTGCCGATAAGGTGGAGATGATAGATCCAAAACCTGCTGAAGAGGCGGAAAAAGTGATGCAAAAGTGGGAGGTGGTTCTGTGATTTCTGGATCTGGGAGCAGAAGAGAAAGGCAGAGTGCGGTTCGAATCTTTGCACAAGAATACTCGGAGTCTTCATTGATTGAGAGGGGTACTGGAGAATACGACCCTAGTTTTGTAATTACTAAATTAGGTGCCAAGGTAAATCGGTGTCTGGTCTGCGGTGGCCTTGAGAGGATGGAGAGGCGGGATGGGGAGTCCGGCCCATTCTACAGAGGCCAGGTTCGAGACCCTTCCGGAACGCATTACTTCGATGTTGCTCCGTTCCAACCTGAGTTACATCCTGATGCAGAAGAGTTGCTGGCTAGATTTGAAACGGGAGACTCGATCCTAGTTTCGATAGTAGGCAGGCAAAAGTCAAACGAGTCTGAAGATGGTGGAGTTTTCACTTCAATCAGAGCTGAGAGTTTCACCGAAATAGATCTTGAAGCCTACAAATCATGGCTGGTCGAGGCTGCTGATGCCACCCTTAGGAGGTTGGAGGCATATTCCTCCTCACAAGGATTGGAATTAACGGAGGAGAGTTTGAGGGATGCTGGAGTTCCGGATGACTTGGTTGCTGGAATGGTTAAGTCTCGAGAGCATTACTCCGAATTTGACACAGAGGCCTACAGAGTCTGGATTCTCAAGGCCTTCTCGAGAGCTCTTGGAAGAGCGGAAGAGCCTACAGAAGTCACACTCAGTAGCGATTCCTTGCCAGTGGATTCGGAGCCTGCTCGGTCGGTGGAAAACGCTGACCCTAGAGACGTCATTCTGGGAATTGTAAATTCCAATGGAGGGGATTTAGTTGGGTATGATGACCTGGTTGCGGCTTGCGTCTCAGCTGGCTCCTCTGGAGAAGCGGCTGAGGATGCAATAGAGCACCTAAGGGATGTAACTATGGAAATCTCAGAACCTAGATTCGGTTTCTTCTCAATATCCTCGTGATTATGTGCTATTCGTCCTTTGAATCTAGCGAAGAGAGTTTTGATCTGATCCTGCCGATTGTTGCTTCCGTTCCCTCCATCAATGATTGGTTTTCGCCACCTGAGTTCATCTCGGCCCCCTTAACTTCGGCGATGTTGGTTGCGACCATAATGACTCGGTGCCTGACGAATTGCTCGGTGATCGGCCAGCCCCTCCTGTCAGCTAGGCGAAGCAGGAGATCCCTCTCAGAATCCCCCCATGACCCTCCGTGGCCCCTAAGTATGGTCCCGACCATCCTCTCCAGATCCCCCACCCGTGCATGAATTGTCAGAATATCCCCCTGGATGTGGTTGGGTTGATTGTCCATGCCGATCAATAATGCGTCGCTGGCATCCTCCAGCAGGGCTTCTGCGGGGACTGCATGGAATTCCTCCACGGCAATCTCCGGAGTTGCGGCATCGTTCGTCTTGACTTCTGGTTCTGGCTCTTGGAAAAGGGAGGATTGGAGCCCATTCCTTCTCAGGCTTCTCTTGATTCTGCCCCACCCATTCATCTGGCTAGTCAGAACCCCTGCCACCCTCCCCATCAGAACTGTCCTATTCCCGGTCAGATCGAGCTCTAGCTTCTTGCACATCTCATGCAAGTCTTCCCTGTTCATCTCGGCCAGATTCTCTATTGTCATTCTTCGCGAATCATAGTTCAAATGCAACCATAGTCGCTGCCTCCTCTCCTTGTGAGATCCGGAAGACTTGATTCCGAATACCTTCAGAACATCCCCCATTTCCTTGTGTGACATGGACTGTATCCCTTCCCAAGACAAGTCGTGTTCAGAAAGGACCTGGTGGCTGATCAGTCGTGCTCGTAGGACCTCCACTGATCCGGACTTAGAAATTCCTGCTCCCTCGGCCCTCTGCCTCAGATTCTGAAGCCTCTCCGTGTATAGGGAATTCAGTAAATTAGAGTCTACCATCATGATTACGATTACCCCTCGAGAGGGTTCCTTAGTTATCGGTTGCCCCAATCTCGGGGATTAGGTCTTGATTTGTGGGGTGCACGTTCTCTACGGAGTTATTCTTTGAGGAAGGGCGGGGCATCTTCGTCGGTGGGGTGGTCACGGGGCACTTCCCTGGTGGATTCGTTCACGAGGTTGCCCCAGTCCATCAGAAGGGCGATGACGGCCCGCTGATACTCGCTAATTGCAACTAGCCTCTCCAAAGATAGGGTCCTCCTACCACTCTCGGATAGGGTCTCCATGCGAATCTCAACCCTGACCTCATCGTGGTAAATCTCCCCATCGGGGTCGTGACATGATTGTTCCAAGACCAAGTCCCGATTCGCCTCTGCCTGTCTTAGGATCGCGCCGACCTGCCTGTGCCTAACTTCCAATCCTATTTTGTCATGCATCGAATCTTCCAGATCCCCCATAATCCTGCTCTGTACCCAAAGAACGGTATTGCCCTCCGGTTCGGTTAGGTTTTGTGCCAATCGGCTTGGGAATCCTATTCGTGAGATTATCGCAATTAGATCAGAATACGGTGGAGGGACAAAGTGAGGCGCTCCGCGCTCATTGGGCTGGGACATCAGAGTGTGCCTCCTCTCAGTCTGGTTTGACCCTTCATACTCTGCTCTGGAAATCACGAATCCATCGATTTCCCCTCGCTCCAACAGTTCGGCTAAAGCGATAGGGAGGTCATTCGAGTCTTCTGGGAGGGCGAATCCGGAGACCAAGGTCCCCAGTTCTCCTGTGGAGATTGCCTGTAAGTCTGACCTGGCCCTGAGAAGTTGTCTTCGGACCAGACATGAATCTGAGACTATTATTGCAGACTTGGGTTGGTACATCAGTCGATCTGGCGAAACAAGAACCAGACTAGGTCGTCTTGGAGTTCTAGCACCGATCACCTGGCAGCCACTTTCTGAAATCATCCCTTCTCTACCAAAAATCTCTGTTGCTTGGAGTGCGAGGATGTCGATGTCCCCAGTTGAAAGAGATTTTATTCCGGATTCAAAATCCTCGACTGGGGCTACTAAATGCTCAAGATCCCCAGAGTTGGAGGATTCGAAGTGAGTTGATATCTGTGAAGTAACTTGGCAGGAGGGCGAATCCAGAGTTCCAACAACTATCCGGTTTTCCATCGCATCCACCTCAAGGGGGGGGCACGCCTTGTACCCATTCTAAGCGGCGTGCGCACCCGTTGATATATGCGACCCCTAGGCTGAAGTCATCATGGAAGCGGAGAAAATGGGGTCGATGACTCTAGATTCCATCAAGAACTTCGTAGAGGATTCAATAGAAGAGTTGGTACTGGAAAAAATGAGTTCCCATCTAGATAAGCCAGTAATGTCAATCGCTAGAGATGTCCTACTCGGAGGGGGGAAGAGGTATCGGCCCATTCTGGTCATTCTCTCTTACAAGGCCGCAGGGGGTGATGACCACACAGAGGCATTAGACCTGGCCCTATCCTCAGAGTTAATTCACACGGCGACTCTGGTTCATGACGATGTTTACGATCAATCAAAAATGAGGAGGGGGAAGCCGACAATACACTCAACCCATGGTACCTCGCATGCAATAATATCAGGGGATTACCTATTCACATTGGGTTTCGAATTCGGGGCCAAGTACGACGAAAAGGTGGTCGGAAGGGTGAGAGACGCATGCGCAGGAATAGCCTCTGGAGAGATCCTGCAGTTCGAGCACATTCACGATCTCAACACCCGACCGGAGGACTACTACGCCATTATCGACGGGAAGACCGCTGGACCATTTGCTGCAGGATGCTCCAGTGCTGCAATGATAGCGGGTTCAAGCGAGGAGGTTTCCGACGCTCTGTGGGGCTATGGGATGGAGCTAGGTAGAGCCTTCCAGTTGGTGGATGACATCCTTGACTTGGTAGGAGATGATTTCATTGGAAAGCCACGGGGAACCGATGTTCACGAGGGGAAAATGACCCTGCCCATCATCTATGCTCTAACTATGCTCCATGGAACGGATAGGGATCAACTGAAGGACGTGCTGACAAACTTTGGAGATGACAGGCTGCATGAGTTAGTCGAACTCTTGAAGCAGGCGGGGTCATTCGAATATGCGAAATTGCTCGTTTCCAATCATGTCGAGAGGGCTCTGGGCCATATCGAAAGGCTCCCTGATTCCGAGGAGAAGGAAATGCTTACTGAGATCGCTTTAATCTCGGAGTCAAGGACAAATTAACGGAGATGCTTCCCTTGGACGAGGAGAAGTTCTGGGATGCGATAATCATCGGTGGTGGACCTGCAGGTAGCACAGTTGCAAGGTACGCAGCGGAAGGTGGCCTGAGTGTCTTGGTGATCGATGCAAGAGACCCCATTGGAACGCCGCTGCAATGCGGAGAGTTGGTCCCCACCAATGAGGAGATGAAGAGGCTGTGTCCCAAAGTCCCCGAAATGGACGACCTATTCAGGACCCCGGAGCACGCCATCTCAAGGATATGCGAAAAAATGAGGATTGTCAAGCCAAATGGGAAGGGTATGGACTTCGAATTCGATGGCATTGTCCTGGACAGAGTTGCTCACGACGAGGCACTTGTAGAGCTCGCTCGCTCAAAAGGTGCGGATTACCTATTGGGAAAACGTGTAAAGCGTGTTGAAGGAGATGCTGTTGTATTGTCCAACGGGATTAAGATGAGGGGTAAGGTGATTGTTGGGGCCGGAGGGCACAATGATCCAATAAGGAAAAAATACTGGGACGAGCGATCCCTGAACATTCCTGTCAAATTCGCCCTCAAAAATGGGAGTCATTCTGACGCATTGGAGTTGCACTTCGGATCTGTAGCCCCTGGCGGATATGCATGGGTCTTCCCCAAGAGCTCAGGGTCGAATATTGGATTGGGGGTGCAAAGAAGGATGGCGAAGGGGATTAGCCTGGAGAAATATGCAAACGAGTTCATCGAACGATTCGAGGGGGAGGAGTCCTTCCGAGGGGCGGGATATCTCCCGATGTCTGGAACTGTTAGTACGTTTGTAAAGGGCAATTACCTGTTAGTCGGTGATTCTGCAGGAATGGTTCTGCCATCGAACGGAGCAGGGATCACGATAGCCATGATTGGTGGTAGAATAGCAGGAGAGGTGATTTCCGAACATGTCAATAACGGTACTGATCTGAAGGAATACGAGGATAGATGGGAGTGGCAGATGGGCGATGTGATGAGGAATTCGAAGAGGGGTTTTGCCATTGGAAGTTTGATGTTCAGGTTTCCTGATTGGTTTCTGAATATCGCATTCAACCGCCTTACAAAGGGGATAATCTGGAGGGCTGTGACCTGTCGGAGGATGTTCTGGTTCTTCTAAGGCGCGCGAGCTGACCAGATTGTTGCCATTCCGGGGAAGATTACTCTAGCCTTGACGTCAACGAAACCGACCTCCTTGAGCATAGAGACATAATCCCTAGTTGTACCGAATTCAGAGTAAGTCTTTGTAAGCCACTTCCATGGGTGATCCCGCTGGCCGCAAACTATCCGGGCATATGCTCCCACCCAAATCCTCATCCAAAGAATACCCAGAAACCCGTGGACTCGGTTAATCTTTGCAGGATCTACAATGATTATTGGTGAGCCGGGCCTTAGTACCCTCAGAGATTCAGAGAGTCCGGCTTTCTTGTCGTACCAGTCCCTGAATGAGAACAAAGAGCAAATCGCGTCAAATGAGTCATCATCGAAAGGGAGTTCTTCTGCAGTTCCCTCGACAAATTCTGCCGGTCCATCTCCCCTATCCTGACGTGCAGAGTTCACTCTTTGCTCCGCCGTGTAGAGCATCTCTGGAATTGGGTCTAGACATACCAACTCTCTGCCAACAACATCCTCTGCAAAGCTTCCAGGGCCACATCCCACCTCCAGGATTTTTCCTTCCGGAAGCATCCCCCTAACCATCCTACGCCATCTTGAGACCTGTCCCAACGTGGCGAACCGATTTATCCTATCATATACCGGGATTGTAGCAAGTAGGTTTCTCTGAAGTTCATCCCAATCATCGGCACCCATCCCCTGCGCGTCCATGTACGTAGTCCCGGAGAATGCCATATTTGGAAGGTTCCCGATAGGGTTCATGGGTGGAGTCGAACTAGTGGAATGCGCGAGGTTAGCATCATAAACTCCTCAACGGTCGCCAATGCACCGTAGGTGCATAGAATGGGAAGAGAAGAGGTTCTACGAGCAATAAGACAGGCCGAGAGTGAGGCGAAGCAGACTATAGCAGACGCAGAGTCGAAGGCATCAGAGATTGTTTCGAAGGCGAGACTGACGGCGACTGAGATAATCCAAGCAGGAAGGTCTGACTCTGAGGCCAACGCCCAGAATATGATTTCGGAAGCGAGAAGTGCTGCCGAGAGCGAGGCGAAGAAAGTATCCAAGGAAGGGGACTCGGCAATAGGTTCAATTCACGACGGCGGAGAAGGCAGTAGGGAAGATGCGGTGAACGCAGTTCTAGACGCCTTCAGATCCTGAAATCCCAGAGGAATTAGATGTCACAAGTAAACACTCAGCAGATGGGCCGAATGGTTGCTGCTGGGAACAAGGAGCAGCTAGGTGAGGCAGTAGACATCCTTGCCCATCTCGAGGCCTTGCACATTATCGATTACGATGGCACTGAGGACGGTTTCACTCTTGGCTCTCCAGAGGATGGTTCGGAGGAAGTAGGGCGAGAACTGGTCAAAGCAAGAGCAGCGGCTTCTGTGGTGGATGCGATGGGGCCGACAAAGCCAGTTCCTGCAGGGCCGGTAAGAGATTCTCTTGGAGGTGACCTATCGGCAAAGATTGACCAGGTTCTTTCTGATAGTTCGAGAATTGATGATTTGGAAAATGAAATCTCATCGCTAATGGAAGAAGAGGAAGCACTCTCCCAAGTATCTCCACTGGGGATTGATCTAGAACTTCTTGGAGGATACCAATCGATAACAGCGTTCGTTGGGACGGTGGAAAACGTTGCCGAAGCGAGAGAGGCTGTTGGATCCGGGTTGATTATCGAGGGCAGGTCAGGCAAGGCGGGTTTGATTGCGGTTTTCGTCAGGAACGGAGACGCTGCGCATACGTCTTCCAAACTGGAAAGGGCTGGGTTCGAAACCATTCAGATTCCAGATGGAGAAGGATCTGCGACTGAACGACTATCGGAAGTTAGGAAGTCTAAGGGTAGCCTTGAGGGCGAGAAGTACGATCTGGAAAAAAGGATTGAGGAGTGGAACAAATCGAATGGCGAGATGCTTCTGTGCGGGCTAGAGGTCCTGGAGAGGGACCATGACGTTTTGACCGCCCCGGTTAGGATAGCTGTCTCCGAGCACGCGTTTGTCATCGATGGTTGGGTCCCCATGGGAAGAGCAGAAGAAGTCCAAAGTGCTCTCAAGGAAGTGTGCCTATTCACAGAAGTAACCCCATTCGAGATGGAGGCAGGCGGCGGGGGGCACGGCCACTCGGATCACCACCACAGTCAGGAAATGCCCCCCATAGCATTCCAAGAAAGGAGCTCCAGCAGGCCCATGGAATTACTTACCGATGCAGTCGGTAGACCGGCCTACGGCAGGATTGACCCGACATTATTCATGTTCATCACATACCCAATTTTCTTTGGGATTATGCTAGGAGATATGGCATACGGACTTGTGACGATGGGCCTTGGTGCTCTCCTGGCTAGTAGATCTGGCACGAACGAGATGCTGAAGCTAGGAGGTAAATTCCTGATGTACATTGGATTCGGGACCGTTTTCTTCGGATACCTGTACGCGGAGTTTGCTGGATGGGAAATCTTCCCCCATTCCGGATCAAACCCAGCAATGGCCCTGCAGTTCCTATACCCAGACATCAATACCCCTGAAACCTATCACGCATGGACTGCTTCGCTTCCACTTGGAATTGAGTTGGCCTTCCCTTTCCACAGAGTCGTAATGGTCGATGGAGGGGGGAATCTGGAGCATTTGATCCTACTAACCATTTATCTGGGAGTGATTCATGTTTTCCTAGGTCTGGTAATTGGATTCAGGGACATCATGCTTTTCGGCAACGGCCATGGTGGGTTCGGTTTCGTCTGCGCGTTCTTTGAGAAGGGGGCATGGATGATTCTGCTGATTGGAGGATTCATGTTCGCCTATGGATTCATCGGGCCAGCAGACTGGATGATGGAGCCGGGCGCAGCGATAGCAGCATCTGCAACTGTGATGCTAATGTGGACTCTTTACAAGTATCATGGAGTACCGTTTCCGATCAATATCGGGCTTGCCCCTATAGAAGCGGTCGGCATGATGCCCACAGTGATATCCTATGTCAGATTGTTCGCTGTTGGAGTAGTGGGGGTCAAAATTGCAGAAACGGGGAATTCAATGCTATTCGCCAATATCCAATTCGATGAGCCCCTGATGGCGATACTACTCGTAATCGGATGGTTGTCGGTTCAGTTCTTCGCATGGGGCCTTGGCGTATTCAGTCCAAACATTCACGCAGCCAGATTACACTTTGTGGAGTGGATGAGGCAATACTATGACTCAAGCGGGGAGGCGTTCAACCCATTCGGCCTTCGAACACAATACGTGGAGGTTGACTAAATCAGATTCCAAGCCTAGGCTTGAAAAAATAAGGAGGAAAAAAGAATGAACAACAGAAAAACAATGACTGGAAGGAGCGCCTTGATGGCCACGATCGCTTTTGCAATGTTTGCATCGGTGGTTTCGGCAGCAGAGGCAGATGAGACGGCGACGTCCTACAACTGGGACGCAGCAAAGCTTGGCGCTGGAATAGCACTAGGACTGGCAGGAGTCGGGACTGGACTGAGCCAGGGGCCAATTGGAGCAGCAGCAGTTGGAATGATTGCAGAGGATTCGAGCAAGTTCGTAACTGGACTGATCTTCACCGCTCTACCAGAGACCATCGTACTGTTTGGATTCCTTGCACTATTCCTGCTCTGAGCAGAGTGCTAGATCCACAACGGAATAGGAGGTAAGAGAATGACACTTGACGCATTGGCAGCAGAGATTGCCAGTCAGGCTGAGGCGGAGGCTAAGTCCATCGTCGAGGCTGCTCAAGCAGAAGCGAAAAGAATAGAGGAGGAAGCACAGAACGAAGTCTCTGAAGTCTCCTCTATTTCTTCTGACAAGGCCGAAAGAGAGAGTGCGCAATTGTCCGTAGAGGTAGTTGCCTCTGCCAGACAGGCGAATCAGAAGAGAGCTCTAATCGCACGGAGAGAAGAGTTGGATGCAACATGGGAGACTGTGAAAGAAGAGGTTAGTTCACCCAAAATGAAGGGCAGGAAGCAGATACTAGACTCATTGGTAAAAGAGGCTAGCAAATCTAAGACTGGCATGATAATGAGACCTGTAGCTTCTGACAGAACTGCACTGTCTAAGAGCGGTTTCACAATGGGAGACGACATCGAGGGATTGGGCGGATTCGTACTAGAGTCCAAAGACGGTTCCACGGTGTTGGATTTCAGGTTCGACTTCCGATTGGAAGCGGCTTGGAAGTCAAGCCTTGGGGAAGTAAACAACATCCTATTCGGAGAACAGTGAGTGAGAAAGATGGCTAGGGCGCTGAACGGTCGTTCAAATCTATACAACGCTGCTGCGCGGGCGAAGGCCCGCAAGGCTTCTTTGATAGACACGACAAGGATGCGCCAGCTTGTCCAACAAGGTACCGAGTCGATTGGTGCTAGCATTGGGGAGATGGGTTACAGAGCAGAGATGGATATCTATGGAACGAGGATGAGCGGGGCTGATGCTATCGAGGCGGCTTTGTTCCATAATCTGGATAATGATCTTGCTGGGGTCTTGAAGTTCTGCCAGGGGCATTTGAAATCCCTTGTAGCAATATATGTGGAGAGGTTTGACTATGAGAAGGCCAAGACTGTTCTCAGAGCGGTAAATGGCGGAGCATCTGATGAGGTTATTGAGTCTCAGATACTGCCGTCTGAGAACCCAAGAAACGCACCTTGGTTGAACATCGTAAGGAATACAGAGGGGCTTCAAGAGGCAGTCGAGGCAATGTCTGGTACCTCATGGGGGATGACACTATCGAAACTTGATGCCGATGCCTCGCTGGAGGACATGGAGAATGCGTTGGACTTGCAATACTTCTCTGATGCTCTCAAGGCAGTAAGGGGAAGGGATGGTGGTCCAAGACTCAGGAGGTATCTGAGGATGGAGATCGACCATAGAAATGTGATGAATGAATTCCGTTCTATTAGAATGGACATGAGTGCTGAAGAGCGTCAGGCGATGATCATCCCGGGTGGAAAGATTGACGCCGGTACGATGAGGCAGGCCTGTCAGGCAGAGAACGACGAAGAGCTAATTGAAACCCTCCGAAGAAGTAGCTCTTTCGATGACTCTGGTTTTGATGAGGCCATGCGAGAAGCTGAGAGAATGGGCAGTTTGGATCCGTATGCAGAGCTTCTCTCCCATCAGAAGCACGCGGTTCTGAAGAGGTTTGCTCACCTGAGCCCAATTTCTCCGTTCCCGATCATATACTACATTGAAAGGAAGGCTCTGGAAGTCAGGAACCTGCGTCTGCTGGTGCGCGGCAAGGCAGTTGGACTTCCGAACGAAGTTCTGGAAGCGCATATGGACTACTGAGGTGAAAATATGAAAATAGCAATTGTAGGTCCATTGGAATTCACACTAGGATTCCAACTTGCAGGTGTTGAAACCCTGTACAACCCGTCTGATGACGAAGAGATGGAGAAGATCCTCAGGGATCTGCTGAATCAGACGGAAGTTGGAGTTGTCGTGGTCGACAACTTCGATTTAATGAGGCTCCCAGAGAGGTTGCGCTTGCAGCTCTCTGAAAGCGTAACGCCCACTATTCTGGGCATTGGGACTGAGGAGGATAATACCCTCCGTGAGTCCATCAAGTCGGCACTTGGTGTCGATCTATGGAAATAAGATTCGAACAAAAAAGGAAGTGAAAAAAAATGAGTAAAGAAAATGGAGTAATATACCGGATTTCCGGACCAGTTGTGACTGCGATAGGGATAGCCCCCCGAATGTACGAGGTGGTAAGAGTCGGGACTGAAGGTTTGATGGGAGAAGTAATCGAACTGCATGGCGACCAATCGGTGATTCAGGTTTACGAAGAGACATCTGGAATCAAGCCTGGAGAGCCAGTGGTGAGGACGGGCCAGACACTATCTGTGCAACTTGGTCCTGGACTGCTAACGCAAATCTACGATGGAATTCAGAGGCCTCTACCTAAGTTGGAAGAGACCATGGGGGTGTTCATCACAAGAGGTGTGGATGCAGACGGACTAGATCTTGAGAAGAAGTGGGATTTCAATGCCAGCGTTAAGGCTGGAGACGAGGTTTCTGCGGGCCAAGTAATCGGAATTGTCCAAGAAACCGAGACTATCGAGCACAGAGTCATGGTGCCACCAGGAAAAGAAGGGGTCGTCAAGAAGATTGACTCGGGCTCATTCAACATCACTGAGACAGTGTGTAAGCTTGAGGATGGAACGGATATTGCTATGATGCAGGAATGGCCAGTAAGGCACCCTAGGCCCTTCATTCAGAAGTATGCCCCTGACGTCCCCCTGATGACAGGGCAGAGGATTCTAGACTTCCTCTTCCCACTTGCTAAGGGAGGGACGGCTGGCATTCCCGGTCCTTTCGGTTCAGGAAAGACTGTCACTCAGCAACAACTTGCCAAGTGGTCCGATGCTCAAATCGTTGTCTACATTGGTTGCGGAGAGAGAGGAAACGAGATGACCGAGGTTCTAGATGAGTTCCCTCACTTGATCGACCCCAATACAAACAAGCCCCTAATGAACAGGACGGTAATGATCGCAAATACATCAAACATGCCTGTAGCTGCTAGAGAGGCTTCAGTCTACACAGGAGTAACCATTGCAGAATATTTCCGCGACATGGGATACAATGTAGCCCTGATGGCAGACTCCACGAGCAGATGGGCAGAGGCGATGAGGGAGATTTCTTCCAGACTTGAAGAGATGCCTGGAGAAGAAGGGTATCCCGCGTACCTTTCCAGTAGGCTAGCTGAGTTCTACGAGAGGGCTGGAAGAGTCCAGACCCTTGCAGGAGATGACGGGTCTGTCTCAGTCATTGGTGCTGTTTCCCCGCCCGGTGGTGACATATCCGAGCCAGTCAGCCAGGGAACCTTGAGAATTGTCAAGGTTTTCTGGGGTTTGGATGCTGGACTTGCAAGGCAAAGGCATTTCCCCGCCATAAATTGGTTGAGTTCATACAGCCTATATCCACAGGCATTGGACCAATGGTACAGGGACAACATAGCATCAGACTTCCCAGAAGTCAGGACAGAAATTAGCACACTGCTGCAAGTTGAGGCAGAATTGCAGGAGATTGTCCAGTTGGTCGGTTCGGATGCATTGCCAATAGATCAACAGTTGACACTCGAGGTTGCCAGGATGATTCGAGAGTTCTTCCTACAACAGAATGCTTTCCACGATGTAGACACGTACAGTGATCTGAAGCTACAATACGACATGGCAAGAGCAATTCTGAGCTTCCAGGAAGAAGCGAAGAAGGCAATTGCCGGTGGAGCGCAGCTGGAAGACGTAGTGAACGTCCCAGCGAGGACGGATCTGATGAGAGGGCGCTTCGAGAAGGGTTACAACGAGAAGATTGGTGAATTAGTGTCGGAGATGGGCAAGCAGATTTCTTCTAGCATGGAGGCAAACTGAGGTGATACAATGAGTGGAAAGGAATACAGAACGATTACAGACGTAAAGGGGCCACTAGTGTTCCTAAATAAGACTGAACCAGTGTCTTTCGGAGAGATTGTCCAGCTAAGACTGAGCGATGGATCGATGAAGAACGGGCAGGTCCTGGATACATCGGATGACCAAGTGATTGTGCAGGTCTTCGAGGGGACTGCATCTGTGGACAGGCAGACTGGAGTGAAGTTCCTAGGTGATGTGTTCAAGTTGCCCGTAAGCAAGGGCCTCATCGGGAGGATCCTGGATGGTGCAGGAAGGCCTAGAGATGGTGGTCCTGAGATAGTTGCAGACGAAATGGCAGACATCATAGGGGCAGCAATCAACCCATACTCAAGGCAGAGTCCGGAGTCTTTCATACAGACTGGAATTTCGGCAATCGATGCCTGCACTTCCTTGGTTAGAGGTCAGAAGCTACCAATTTTCAGTGCAAGTGGATTGCCGCACAACGATATCGCATTGCAGATTGCGAGGCAGGCCAAGCTTGTGGGTAGCGATGACGACTTCGTTGTCGTATTCTGTGCGATGGGAATCACCGCGGAAGAGTACAACTTCTTCGTTCACGATCTGGAGAGGACGGGTGCCCTGGAGAATGCAGCACTCTTCGTGAATCTAGCAGATGATCCTGCGGTGGAGAGGTTGATCACCCCTAGGTTGGCTCTGACAGCTGCAGAGTACCTAGCCTTCGAGCATGACTATCACGTACTTGTGATATACACTGACATGACGAACTACTGCGAGTCCCTGCGGCAAATTGGAGCTGCGAGGGAGGAGGTCCCTGGAAGGCGTGGATACCCCGGATACATGTATACCGACCTGGCTATGCTTTACGAGAGAGCTGGCTTGGTAAAAGGAAAGAAGGGCTCTATCACACAGTTCCCGATTCTTACCATGCCCGGTGATGACATTACACATCCGATTCCAGATCTATCTGGTTACATTACCGAGGGTCAAATCGTTATTTCCAGAGAGTTGCATCAAAAGGGAATTTACCCTCCGATCAATGTTCTTCCATCACTAAGCCGTCTAATGAACGCCGGAATTGGGCCTGGAAAGACCAGAGAAGACCACAAGTCAGTTTCTGACCAGCTTTACGCAGCCTATGCACAGGGCAGGGAACTTAGGGGTCTAGTGGCAATTGTCGGTGAAGACGCTTTGAACGAAAGAGACCTCCAGTTGTTGAAGTTCGCAGATATTTTCGAAGACCAATTCTTGAGGCAGAGTAGGGACGAGGACAGGACGATACACGAAGGGACTCTGGACCTTGCTTGGAATCTCCTTTCCAACATAGACACGAAGTACCTAGTGAGACTGGACCAGAAGTGGATAGACAAGTACCATCCAACTGACAAGAAGGAAGAGTGAGCGTAAGAGGTGATTGGCAAATGGCCCTAGATATCAAACCAACCAGGTCAGAGTTGATCAACCTGAAGAGGAGGATCAAGCAGACTTCTAGTGGTTACAATCTTCTGAAGATGAAGAGAGATGGGCTATTCCACGAGTTTCGGACTCTACTTTCCGAGATGATTGCTGCCAGAGAAGAGTTGGTGGGAACCTTCAGAGATGCTCTTCAGGCAATTAATCTTGCATCTTCCATCGAAGGTGGTCTGTCGGTAAAGAGCGCAGCAATAGCAGCATCGAAGCATCCAGAGGTCCAGGTATCGCGAAGGAATATCATGGGCGTCGTGGTGCCAAAGGTCGAGGGCCAGAATCTGAAACTATCAGCCGAAGATAGGGGTCTTGGGATGGTTGGGGGTTCACCCTACATTGACGAGGCTGCTGACGCATACTCGCTATTAGTTGAGAAGGTCGTAAAGGCAGCAGAGATGGAAGCTACACTGAAGAGGCTCCTGGAAGAAATAGAGGCCACTAAGAGAAGGGTCAATGCACTGGAGTTCAAGGTCATCCCAGAGATGGAAGAGGCTCAGACATTCATTCAACTCAGGCTTGAGGAGATGGAAAGAGAGGAGACCTTCCGACTAAAGCGCTTCAAGAACAAATGAGTTTGACAAGAGCAGGGGTCAAATCTGACATCCCTCGAGCAAGGTCGGGGAGAGAGCATGGTACCCGAAGAAATATTGGTCGATTCTGAGACATGGGGCACTCGAGAGCTTCTAGAAGTGATTGCTTCAAGGTTCTTCGATCTAGGTAACGAAGGTGCATATCCAAATTCCTGGGAAGTGGTGGGGAAAGATGGGGCTGAGGCTGGAGAGCAACTGCTCCAACTAAACAGACACTTGGAGCCAATGGGATTGGTCGGCTCACTTGAGAATAGTAACCCCCCAGTAATGACAATTTCAAGAGTTCCAGTTGGGAGTTCGGTAATGGAAGGTTATCAGCAAGTGTCCCTATGGATCGTGATGGCGGTTTTCATGACACTAGTGGGAGAACATTGGGTGTCAGAGTACGGTTATGGAGGTTCTGGGATTGGCGAGTACGGGCAGTCATTGATTTTCTTCACGGCACCGGTCGTCCTCTCATTACTCATAGCAAGCTATTGCAGAGTGATAGTGGCAAGGAGGTTCGAAGTCGAAATCGGCCACATTGCCCCGATTGTCTTCCCGATACCCACGTGGTGGCCATTTGGCATAGTTGGAACACTGGGGCAGAGGAAACCGGATCTAGTCCCAATGCCAAATAGGAACGCACTAGGGTCAATCGAAGTGGTCGTCCCAATTGTCCTATTCTTGTCAGGAAGTATTCTCACGATATTGGGGCTCATGATGACTCCGAGTAGCCCACCCGAACTCTCGAGTGCTCCAACAGTGTTTGATACAAACCTAATCACTGGGAGTTTGTTGGAATCTTGGATGGGGAACGAATCAGAAATTAGACTGCAATGGTTGCATCCGACCGGTATTGCAGGCATCGGACTGTCAATTGTAGGTTGGGGGTTGATTCTCCCAATCCCGGGACTGCCAGGGGATAGGTTGCTCCATGCAATTATTGGACCGTCTGAAATGAGGGGTGGTGGGACGCAAACTTCGATTTTCCTCATCGTACTTTTCGTAATGGTGGCAGTATTCTCTACAGCAATATGGACTCCTTGGATTTTTCTTGCATTTGTTGCAGCATGGCAGAGGTTCAACCCCGACAATCTGCCTCAACCAATTATTTTGGATGAGCATCTCGGACTAGAAGAGCGGTTCAGAAGCAGATTTGTGTCTATAGCAATGATTGTTCTTCTGGCAGGGATGCCAGCAACTGTTCCATCGTATGAGATGAAGGACTATGATGCCGGAATTTCTACGGAAAATTGGCCAGAAGAGATGTTCTTCGAGGCAGGAAATGAGTTGGAACTGACCCTAGTATTGGAACCAGAGGGGGTGATGCCGGTGTCGGGATGGCTCCAATTTAGGATTGAAGGCTCGGAACCGGTTGAATGGGGCCTCAACAACTCTTGTTCAGAGTCTGCCGATATCTGTCGATTTGATGGCATCACTCAGAAAGAAGACCTCGAGTTATTGATCTGGATTAACCCTCCAGAGAATAGTTTTTCACCCCACCTGCTCA
>CETW01032878.1_pt1 | contig 20695 bp, 19 predicted proteins | sample 361381 | NCBI WGS metagenome assembly CETW01 (sample SAMEA2620570, study PRJEB7988) | marine metagenome | isolation source: saline water (ENVO:00002010), including
CATAGATAACAGCATTGATGAGGCCTTGGGCGGATTCGCTTCAGAGATAAATGTTTGTTTGTATAAAGATGGATCTTTAAGTGTAGAAGATGATGGCCGAGGAATGCCTGTTGATATCCATCCAGATGAAGGAGTGCCTGCGGTTGAATTAATTTTCACTCGACTTCACGCTGGTGCTAAGTTTTCGAATGAAGATTATAAATTTTCAGGTGGTTTGCATGGAGTAGGTGTTTCTGTTGTAAACGCTTTATCTTTATTTTTAGAGGCTGAAATCAAGAGAGATGGAAAAAAATATCTGATTAGATTTGAAGACAGTGAGAAGAAAAAAGATTTAAAAGAAATTGATAAGGTTGGCCAAAAAAACACAGGTACAAAAGTAACCTTTCTTGCAGATCCTCAATATTTTGATAATTCTAAGATTTCAGTCACTCAATTATCCGCAGCTTTGAAGGCAAAGGCAGTCTTATCTCCGGGATTAAAAATAACTTTCAAAGATCAGAATACAGGCAATTCAGAAACTTGGTGCTTCATGGAAGGTCTCGCTTCTTATTTAGCCTCATCGAATATGGGTGGAGAAGTTGTTCCATCAGAGCCTTTTGAAGGAGAACACTTATCAGATGAAGGTGGTCTAACTTGGGCTTTGCAATGGGTGCAAGGAATAACTGACCCTATTTCAGAGAGTTATGTGAATCTCATTCCTACTTCGCAGGGAGGAACTCATGTAAACGGGACGAGATCTGGACTGACAGAAGCGCTAAAAGAGTTTTGTGATTTTCGAAATCTTGTTCCTAGGGGGGTTAAGTTAACTGCAGACGATATTTGGTTAAATTGCAGTTCAATAATATCAGCCAAAGTAAAAGATCCTCAGTTCACTGGCCAAACTAAAGAAAGGCTCTCATCTAAAGATTTTACTAATATTTCAACTCAAATAATAAAAGACTCTTTTAGTCTTTGGTTAAATCAACATACTGAAGAAGGTGAAACTATAGCTGAAATTTGTATTGCAAATGCACAAGCTAGACAAAAAAGTAATAAAAAAGTTGATAGAAAGAAAATTATCTCTGGGCCTGCTTTGCCAGGCAAGCTAACTGACTGCACTAATGATGATCCTGAAAAAGGAGAATTATTCTTAGTAGAAGGTGAGTCTGCAGGAGGATCTGCAAAAAGGGCAAGAGATAGAAATTTTCAGGCAATACTTCCTCTTAAAGGAAAGATTATGAATACTTGGGAAGTTGACGTCAGCGAAGTTTTGGCATCTCAAGAAGTAAATAACATAGCAATAGCTCTTGGTGTTGAACCCGGGAGTAATAATCTTGAAGGATTAAGATATGGAAAAGTTTGCATATTAGCTGATGCAGATTCAGATGGATTGCATATCGCAACCCTCCTGTGTGCCCTGTTCCTTAAACATTTTAGGCCTCTTGTAGAAGCCGGAAGAGTCTATGTTTCAATGCCTCCTTTATACAGAGTTGATCAAGGCAAAGACGTTTATTACGCACTTGATGATGAAGAGAAAGATAAATTAGTATCCGAATTACAGAAGAAAAACAAACGGACCAAAATTGAAGTTCAAAGATTCAAAGGACTGGGTGAGATGAATGCATCACAACTTAGAGAAACAACAATGCTTCCTGGCGCAAGAAGACTAGTTCAACTAACCATCAAGAATGGCGATAAATCTGCCCAGATGGTTGACATGTTGTTGTCAAAGAAAAGGTCTCAAGACAGAAAAGAATGGCTTGAGGACAAGGGAAATTTAGCTAATGTCTGAAAAGCTTGAGCAGCAGTCGCTAAGTCAATTCAGTGAAAAGGCTTATCTTGATTACTCTATGTATGTCATTCTTGATAGGGCACTTCCTCACATTGGAGATGGATTAAAGCCAGTTCAAAGGAGAATCATATATGCCATGTCAGAACTAGGCCTTAGTTCAGCGGCAAAGTATAAAAAGAGTGCGAGGACTGTTGGAGATGTCATAGGTAAGTTCCACCCTCATGGTGACACAGCCGCTTATGAGGCGATGGTTCTTCTTTCTCAGTCTTTTTCGACAAGATATCCTCTAATTGATGGGCAAGGAAATTGGGGCTCAATTGATGATCCTAAATCTTTCGCTGCTATGCGATACACAGAATGTCGACTCTCACCATATGCAAAAAGCCTACTCGAAGAACTAGGTCAAGGCACAGTTGACTGGGCAAGTAACTTCGATGGCACTCTACTGGAACCCTCTGTACTTCCTGCCAGACTTCCAAACTTATTATTAAATGGTGCAACTGGAATTGCGGTTGGCATGGCTACAGACATACCGCCTCATAACTTGAATGAAATTGTTAATGCCTGCATAAAGATTCTTGAGGAACCAAAAGTCTCTGTCGAGGATCTTTACAAGATTATTCCAGGACCAGATTTTCCTACTAAAGCGGAAATAATCTCTTCTGAAGACGAGTTGAAGGAGATATACATCTCTGGAAGGGGCTCTGTGAAGATGAGAGCTACATATGAAATAGAAAATGGAGAGATCTTAATTACTGCGCTTCCACATCAGACATCAAGCTCAAGAATTCTTGAACAGATTGCAGTCCAAATGGATGGAAAAAAGCTACCAATGATCGTGGATCTAAGAGATGAAAGCGATGAAGAAAATCCTACTAGGCTAGTGCTGGTTCCAAAATCTAACAGAGTGGATAAAGATGCTGTAATGAATCATTTATTTGCCACGACTGATCTTCAAAAGAATTATAGAGTTAATATGAATCTTATTGGGCTAAATGGTAAACCTCAAACCCGAGACATTAAATCAGTCTTGAAGGAATGGCTGACTTTTAGATCTCAGACCGTCACGAGAAGACTTCAGCATCGCTTAGATTGGGTACTGGATAGGTTGCATATCCTAGAAGGCCTGCTTGTAGTTTATTTAAATATAGATGAGGTGATAAACATCATCAGAAATGAAGATGATCCGAAGAAAGTCCTTCAGAAGAAATTTAAACTAAGTGTTATTCAGGTAGAAGCAATCTTAGAAATAAGATTGCGACAATTAGCCAAACTCGAAGAAATAAAAATTAAAGAAGAACAAGGAAACCTCGACACAGAAAGAAAAGAATTGGAAAAGATTTTAGGATCAAAATCTAGACTTAAAACTTTGATAAAGAATGAACTTAAAGCAGATGCGGAAATTTATGGTGATGATAGAAATAGTCCTATCGTTGTGAGGGAGGAGGCCACTGCCTTTGATGAAACTGAGCTAATATCTTCCGATCCAGTTACCATTGTTCTTTCAGAGAGAGGATGGATAAGGGCCGCTAAGGGTCATGACATAGATCCAGAAACTTTGAATTATAGAGAGGGAGATAGTTTTTTTGCTTCTGCTTCTTCAAGAAATAATCAGAATGCTATATTTTTTGATTCAAATGGAAAAGCTTACACTTTGGCCTGCCATTCTCTGCCTTCAGCCAGAGGCCAAGGTGAACCTCTGTCTGGGAGATTGAATGCAGATTCTGGAGTAACCTTTATGGGCGTGGTCTCAGGAGGAAATGACGAAAAGATAATTTTATCAACTTCATCTGGCTATGGATTCATAGCAAGTTTAGGTGATTTACAAACCAAAAATAAATCTGGTAAGGCTGCAATTAAAGTTCAAGAGAATGCAAAAGTACTTTTACCTAGCTTAATTAAAGACGAAAAAGATGTACTTGCCGCCATTACAAATCAAGGACGCATGTTGGTTTTTCCTCATTCAGAATTACCTCAACTTGCAAGAGGAAAGGGTAATAAAATTATTGGAATTCCTAAGGCAAACTTTGAAAGTGGAGAGGAATTTCTGCAAGAAATAGCTGTTATTGGAGAAGGGAGAGAGTTGAAGCTTATTAGCGGGAAAAGGCATTTCACAATTAAACATAAAGATCTTGAGAATTTCTCTGGCAATAGAGGGCGAAGAGGAAACTTTTTGCCTAAGGGCTTTAGGAAAGTAGATAAAGTTGAGGTAATATCTTCAGATAGTCATAATTCTTGACCTTTGAATCTACTTATATAAAAAATGGAGAAAGAAATGAAAGATAAATTTCCTTATCTGGGAAATGAAGTACTGATTACGGAAGATATGTGTGACCTCAATGGTCATATGAATGTCATTTACTATGCCCAAATATTTGAGGATGAATTTCCTTTCTACACTGCACTGGGGTTTAATTCAAACCTCTTCGAAAAAGGGTTTTCTTTCTTTACTCTCGAAATGAACATTAGATATTTAAAAGAGATGAAAGAGGGTGAGCTAGCTTTTCCTTGTTTTAGATACTTTGCCGTCAAACCAAAGTTAATACATTACGGGGGTGTTATTCTTAATCAAGCCGGGGATGTTTCAGCCTTCACTGAAAATGTACTTGTTCACGTAGACATGAGCACTAGAAAGTCTTGCGAGATGCATGAAGAGACAATCAATCACATAAACGAGATGCTTGAAGAGCATAACTCAACTGGCGAAGTAGGTTTTGATCTTAGATTAAAGATCTAAATAGTAAGAAGTTCCTTTTGAATATTCTCGTCAAGTAAAGGAACAACATCTGTACTTTTGAGATTCTCTAGTAACTGCTCCAGTTTAGACGCTCCAAGAATTACAGTTGAAACATTCTTATTCAGAAGACACCAGGCTATTGCTAAATTAGACATGCTTATATTAAGTTTTTTAGCTATCGGAGCTAATTTACTTACTCTTTTCATTCTTTCTTGACCCCTATCAGATTCAACCATACTTTTCTTTAACCATTCATATCCGGATAAAGCAGCTCTTGAGTCATCTGGAATTCCGTCAAGGTATTTTCCGGTTAATGCACCAGATGCCAGCGGAGACCATATTGTTGTACCCAAACCATATTTTTTGTACAGGGGACCATACTCATTTTCAAATCTATCTCTATCAAGCAAATTATATTGAGGCTGTTCCATTGAAGGCGGAGTTAAATGATTAGAAAAAGCAAATTCGTAAGCTTCTGATATCTCATCAGCAGTCCATTCAGAAGTACCCCAATATAGAACTTTTCCTTGAGTAATCAGGTTATGCATTGCCCAAACTGTTTCACCAATAGGAGTGTCTTTATCTGCTCTGTGACAAAAGTATAGATCAAGGTAATCTACTTGAAGTCTCTTCATCGCTTGATGGCAAGCTTCTGTTATGTGTTTTCTACTGAGCCCTATTTGGGTAGGCAGTGGATTTTCTTGAGATCCAAAAAATACTTTAGAGGAAACACAATAAGAATCTCTGGGATTATCAAGCTCTCTAAGAGCTTTACCCATAACAATTTCAGATTCACCTCTTTCATAACCTTCTGCATTATCAAAAAAGTTTATTCCAGCATCAAGACAGGTTCCAAACATCTTCTCAGCAAGTTTAGTATCTACCTGTTTGTTGAAAGTTACCCAAGATCCAAAAGATAACTCTGATACTTTCAGACCTGATTTACCTAAATTTCTATATTCCATATTAATTCCCCAGTAATACTTTTTTTAATAGACTGACCCCTTCTTTGATATCCTTTTCTTCTATATTCAAGGCTGGTGCTAGTCTCAAACAATTTGAACCCGCTGATACAAGTATCAAACCCTCTGTATAAGCTTGATTTAAAACTTCGTTTGAATTTTTATCAACTAGATCACATCCTATCCACAAGCCAGATGATCTGATATCAGAAAAAATACCCTTTTCTTTTAGTTCAGATAAGAGGTCTAGAAATAATTCTTCTTTTTCATTCACTTTCTTCAAGAAACTTTTATCACTAATAATATTGATTACTTCGTTAGCCACTGCGCAAGCAATTGGATTTCCACCAAAAGTTGATCCATGCGTTCCAGGCTGCATCACTTCTCCGATGACTTTTGTAGTCAGCGTTGCTCCGATTGGGATGCCGCCGCCCAATCCTTTAGCTGACGTCACAATATCAGGCTCGATGCCATAATTCATATAACCATATATGTTACCCATTCTTCCAACACCGCTCTGAACTTCATCTATTATTAAGAGCGTACCTTTTTTGCAGGTTAAATCTCTAAGTTCTCTTAGAAATTCTGTACTTGCAGAAATAACACCTGCTTCTCCTTGGACTGGTTCTACAATGACTGCAGCTGTTTTTTCTGTGATTAGGTTTTTTAATCCTGAAATTTCATTAAATTTTCCTTGTTTGATCCCGGGCATTAAGGGCTCAAATCCATCCCTATGCATTTGAGAATTTCCTAGAGATATATTTAGAAGAGACCTTCCATGGAAGGAATTTGTAAAAGATACTATTTCATCTCTTGGATCACTTCTTGAAGAGTGGTACTTTCTAGCAATCTTTATTGCAGCTTCATTAGCTTCAGACCCAGAATTACTAAAATAAATATTTTCAGCAAAGGTAAGATCGGTTAATTTTTTTGCTAGCTCTATTGCGGGCTCATTAGTCAAATAATTACTGATATGCCAAATCTTTTTTGATTGTTTATTTAAAGCTTCAATCAGTTTAGGATGAGCATGCCCAAGAGAATTTACTGCAATTCCCCCTCCAAAATCTATGTATTCTTTGTTATCCTTGTCCCACAATCTAGAACCCAAGGCTCTTTCAGGGATGAAATCAGCAGGAGAATAGTTTGGTAGCATGACGCTATCGTAAATATTTCTCAATTTTGTATTTTTACTATTACCTTTCATCGTAGAAGTCTTTGGGCGAGAATCTATATTATAGATACCCTTTTTATATGGTCAAAATAGAAACTAACATTCAGGATAACATTCATCGTATTTTACTCCGCCCTAATCAATCAACTGATTGGAAAACAAGTCTCTTGTTCATCTTTATAATAGCTTTTACTTGTTTAACAATTGGAATCGGTTTTGCATTTGCAGGGGCAACAATGATTCTTCCCTTTGCTGGATTGGAAATTATCTTTGTAACCGTTTGTGTTTATATGGTGATGAAAAAGACTTATAAACAGGAAGTAATAACACTATCAAAAGATAAATTGAAAATAGAGAAAGGTGAGGGAAAAGCAGATCAGGTTTGGGAATATTTCAGGATGTGGTCGTTCGTGTCAGTAGAAAGACCTGCACATCCATGGTATCCAGCTCATATCATTGTGTCTTCGAAAGGAGAAAGAGTACCAATAGGCGATTTTCTTACGGAAGAAGAAAAGGATGAACTTGTAAGTAACTTAGAAAGGATAATTCTGGAGCTTAAATAATTATTTTCTTTGGTTAAATCTTTTTCCAACCATCGCTGAGGCTATATTTATTTTCTGTATATCTATAGTTCCGCCCGCTATACCCCATCCCCAAACATCTCTATATTTTCTTTCCATACCATACTCTTTATTAAATCCATATCCACCCATAAGTTGCATAGCTGATGCTACAACTTCTCTAGCAGTTTCATTAGAAAAGCATTTACCAACACTTGATTCAAAGATGCTAGGAAATCCTTCTTGCGCATTATGGGCAGCACGATGTATGAGTAACCTAGATGCTTCGACTTTCATTGCCATTTCTGCAAGTTTCATTTGCACTGCCTGAAATTCAACAATCGGTTTTCCGAATTGTTCTCTTTCTTGGACATATTCAACAACGTTTTCTAAAGCACCAGAAGCTTGACCTAGACACATTATTGCATTTCCACATCTCTCTAAATCAAAAGCTTCCATTAATTTTTTGAACCCTCCATTTGCTTCAACAATGATATTTTCGGGAGGTACTTTTACATTATCAAAATAAATGTCTGCTGAGGGTATACCATTCCATCCCATTAACTTTTCTTGTTGACCAAAGCTAACTCCTTCAGAGTTCTTCTCTACATAAACTGCACCTATTCCATTAGCTCCAGGGTCATCAGACATCCTGCAATAAACTACATATCCTTCAGAGTGTCCTCCTCCTGAGCACCATCTTTTGGTTCCATTCAGAAGCATCTCATTATCTTTCAGTACAGCTTTTGTTGTTAAGTCTGTTAATGCTGAGCCTGCATTTGGTTCTGACATTGATACAGCCACCACTATATTTCCTTTGCAAACCTCAGGAATGACTCTTTGCTTTAATTCCTCAGTTGCAAAATGTTCTATAGCTTTTACAGGACCTACACAACTTTCAAATATAGGAAAAGCAACCGCAGAAGAGATCTTTGCAAATTCCTCCATAACCAATAAAGCATCAAGATTTGAAAGACCTAAGCCTCCATATTCTTTTGACACATTAATTCCCAAGAATCCCATATCGGCATATTTTTTTAGCCATTCTTTTGAAAGTGGCTCACTAGTTTTTTCCATAGAGTCTGCAACCTCCACCATTTCATTTTGTGCAAAGGTCCTTGCAGTTTCTTGCAGCTCTCTCTGTTGATCTGAAAGTTTAAAGTCCATCTTTTTCTCCTAAATAATTCTTTCTTCAATTAGTCTTTCTATTTCTTTTTGGCTATAACCCAGTCCACTTAATATCTCTAAATTATGCTCTCCCAGTTCTGGAGATCTTGTTTTTATTTGGCCTGGATTTTCAGATAAATCTACAGCAGGCCCTACAACTGAATATTCTTGATTCATAGTAGGATAATTCATTTTTATGAATGAACCTTTCTTTAGTATATGCTCTTCTTCTAGAGTTTCCTGTGCTCTCAGTACTTCGCCTACAGGTATTCTAGATTTTTCAAGCTCATCAATTGCTTGTTTAGAGGTTCTTTCAGCACACCATTTTGACATTCTATCGCTTATTAGCTGTCCATTTTCTCCTCTACTTAGGTCGTCTTTAAATCTATCGTCTGTAAGCCAACTTTCTTCACCCATCAAATCTACCCATCTTTCAAAAAGAGGTCTTCCAACAGTTTGAACTAATATCCATCCATCTTTAGTCTGGAAGGTATCTGAAGGCCCTGATGTTTGGGCTCTATTTAAAGAAGCAACTCTATTAACATTTAGAATTTCTTGTTCAATCAGAAGGCTATTAGTAGTTGTAAGGGCTGTTTGCAGAAGTGAGGTCTGAACTCTTTGACCCTTACCTGTTTTCTGTTTTTCAATGAAAGCTAACAATGTTCCAAAAGCAGCCAATGAAGCACTACAAAAATCTACATAAGGTGCGTATGCTTTTGTTGGTTGATCTGCATCTCCTGTCATATCCATAGCTCCCGACATAGCTTGGGCTACACCGTCGAATCCTACTCTCTCTGCATAAGGCCCGGTAGTGCCAAATGCAGTATTAGAAGTAAGTATTATTCCCGGATTAATTAATTTCAATTCGTCATAGTTTAAACCCATTGTTTTAAGGGTTTGTTCCGGCAGATTAGCAATAACTATGTCAGCCTCCTTGACTAGTCTTCGAACTATCTCCCTCCCTTTTTCCTTTGTTGGATTAAGGGTAAGTCCCAATTTATTTCGATTAAGTTGGAGGAACATTGCACCTTGTCCATCTTCACTTACAGGAGTTACATATCTATCCTCACTACCATCAACTCTTTCTATTCTTATAACCTGAGCACCATAATCCGCTAGTAAAGCTCCACAAAAAGGCCCCGCAATATATCTTCCAAAGTCTAAGACTTTGACTCCTTCTAAAATTCCTTTCATTAAATCCTCTTATATTTCTTTAAAAAACTCCAAATTAAATCATTACCCCAATTAGATTTATCATTCTTATTCTCACATATTTCATTATTCAATTTTCCTTGAATATTTGAATTACAAAACCCGACGCTTCTATCTTGTCCGGGCCAGAAATGACCACCTTCTATGATTTTACACAATCTTACTTCGTTATCATCCTTACAATTTTTTCTATAGGAGCAACTTACATTTTTATTTTTTAAATAAGATGAGTTGATCTTATGAATATTCTCACCACAGTTTTGGTTATCTGCCCATGAATTAAAAGTCTTGTTAACTGGTTCATAAAAAAATCCATCGTAAGACACATTGCCTTTAGGTGGAGTGGTTGTATCGTTTTCTCCGTAGACAATCAGCATAGGTAAAGAGACCCCATTTTCACATGTTGTACCGATAGGGATGGAGCTAGAAATTATGGCAGCTGCGCTAATTAAATCTGAGTAGTTACAAGCAAATCTGTAAACCATGGCTCCACCATTACTCATCCCCACCATATATTTCCTAGTGTCATCAATACGATATCTTGACGATATTTCCATAATTAAAGATTCTAAAAAACCTAGATCGTCGTGACATGATGTCCAGGCACAAAAATTAAATTCACTACATTCTGGTGGCTTAGGATACTCAAACCTATCTAAGGAACATTTTTTCGGTTTTCCCTTTGGTAGGTCCGCATTGCTCACTATGTCATTCCAAGAGCTAACAAAGTTAGTTTGGTTATTTACAGTTGATGTAAAGAAGGATCCTTGAGGATAGATAGCAATAATATCTTCTTGCTCTGCAGTTAAATTTAGGCCCTTAGTAGTTTCTAATTCAAATCCACTAGCGGTCCCTGAATATCCATGCAGGCCAATTAAAAGTGGAAATCTTTTTGTTTTTTCTTTGTGATAGGAGCTTGGCAAGAAAATTAGGTATTCTCTTTCTACTCCATCCCATATCTTATTAACAGAAAAGTATTCCTTTTGTATCTCTTTGCTAAACACTAAAAAGGGGAGAACTAAAATAATGGAAAGAATTTTAAATTTCATAATTCATTTGATGATCTTAAAGATTATAATCAAGGTATGACAGATCAAGAAATACCTGATGGTTTTAAAGAACTAAAAATTCCTCAGCCTCATATTGAAAATATGGGACCTGGATTTTATAAAAAAGAAGATGATCAATTGTTTATGATCTTTTTTGCTAAAAAAGAACATAGTAATTTTTATGAATCAGCTCATGGTGGTGCACTTATGGCTTTAGCTGATTTTTGTCTGACATCCTCGATGATGAAAGACAGGAATAGCCTTGTAACAACTGTTAGTTTTCACACAGAATTTATAGCACCAGCACCTATAGGTAGCATGTTACTTATTCGTTGCAGGCCAACAAAGATTGGAAAATCTTTAGGCTTCTCAGAAGGAGACATAACTGTAGATGGTGAGACTATAATAACTTTTGGAGGAGTTGGCAGAATACTAAAAACATAATGGATAAGAAGTACGAAATAATTGTTTACGGAGCAACTGGATTTACAGGTCAAATATGCTGTAAATACTTAAGAGATAATTATAAAGACCTTAATTGGGCTATGGCTGGAAGGAATAAGGAGAAATTAGAACTGATCAAATCTGAATTTAACTTGGGATGTGACATAGTCGTAGCTGATGGAGCTGATATTGATGCCTTGAGAAGTTTGGCTAGCCAAACACAGGTCGTATTGTCTACTGCAGGACCTTTCGCCAGGTATGGATCTCTATTAGTCCAAGCATGTGTAGAAGAAAATTCTCATTACACAGATATTACTGGAGAGAATCATTGGGTAAGAGGTTTAATAGATAAACATCATGATGAGGCAGCATCTAAAGGAATAAGGATTATTCCCTCCTGTGGTTACGACTCCATTCCTTCAGATCTTGGAGCTTTTTTTACTATCTCTCAATTTAATAAGCCAGTATCAAGAGTGGATGTTTATCATGAGGCGCAAGGAGGGGCATCAGGTGGTACTACTGAAACTATATTCACTATGGACGGCCTAACAAAGGAAATGAGAGACCCATTTGTTTTAAATCCTGAAGATACTGTAACTGAAGAGCAAAGAAAGAAATCCAAAGATGGCTTTACTATTGAAAAAGTAGAAGGAATTGAAGGATGGTCCGGAATTGGCATGATGGCAGTTGCTAATACAAGAGTTGTAAGGCGTTCCGCAGCTTTGATGGAACAGAATCAAAACTCATATGGAAGTAATTTTACTTTTGGAGAGCACGGATTATTTTCTACCAAAAGAATGGCTAGGCTTGCCTCTTATGCATCGATACTAGCTTTTATAGTAATAGGCACACCTTTAAAAAAGTTAGTTAGACCCTTCCTGCTCAAACCTGGAGAAGGACCAAGTCAAGAAACACAAGATAAAGGCTGGTTTAGAGCTACTTTTGTAGCATATTCTGAAGACAATGAAAGAAAGATATGTTCCATGTATGGTTCTGGTGACCCTGGATATAAATCTACAGCGAAGTTAGTTTGCGAATCTGCTTTATCATTAGCTAGATCAGAGGATCTACCAGGTGGAAATGAATATGGGGGTGTATTAACGTCTGCTACGGGCCTTGGTCACGTTTTGATTGAAAGACTAAAGAAAGCCGAAGTTGAATTTAAAGTTTTAAATTAAATTTTAAATGCTTTAAGTTTTTTTCTTAAGAGCTTGTTTTTTAAATGTGCTGTTCTTATTACACCGTCAGTGAAAGGTACCCGCGCTTCACCTTGTATTAATGGACTTAGATAATTTTTACAAGAGGCTGTTATGCCAAAACCATCCTCGGTGATGAAATTTTTTGGCATTTTCTTTTCTATATTAGCAACTTCGGACAATTCAACTTTACCTATTTCCCAGGTATAAGGTTTCGATTTTTTTCTGACTATAATGGGCATGATTGCATTCTCTCCTAAAGAGGCAAATTCTACCGCTGCTTTACCTACCGCATATGCTTGGTCCAAGTCTACTTGAGAGGATAGGTGTCTGGCAGATCTTTGTAAGTAGTCAGAAACTGCCCAATGATATTTATATCCTAATTTGGTGTTTATCAAAGCAGCAACCCGAGGAGCCACACCCCCTAACTGCTTGTGACCAAAAGAATCTACCGTTCCTGCATCAGCAAGGAATTCTCCATTTTTATATTTTGTACCTTCAGATACTACAATTACACAATAATCTTCTTTCTTAACAACCTCTTTTACTTTTTTTAAGAATTTATTTTCGTTAAAAGGAACTTCTGGTAATAAAATAATATGTGGGGCTGAATTTCCCTTGCTCTTGGCAAGTCCCGAAGAGGCTGCTAACCATCCTGCATGTCTCCCCATTACTTCAAAGATGAATACCTTAGTTGAACTTTGAGACATGCTTTTCACATCCAAGGCAGCTTCTCTAGTTGATGTTGCAATATATTTTGCTACTGAGCCAAATCCAGGACAGTTGTCTGTAAACGGTAAATCATTATCAATTGTTTTCGGAATGCCGATGCAAGTAACAGGAAATCCAGCTTCTTTAGTATATTGGGCTATCTTATTCGTAGTATCTTGAGAATCTCCACCGCCGTTGTAAAAGAAGTACCCTACATCATGTGCTTTAAAAACTTCAATAAGTCTTTCATATTCTCTTTTGTTCTCATTAGAGTCTTTAAGTTTATGTCTGCAAGAACCAAACGTTCCCCCAGGAGTGTGCATTAATTTTTTTATCTCCTTTAGTTCTTCATTACTTGTATCTATTAGCTCTTCCTTAAGTATCCCTAAAACTCCGTTCTTCCCTGCATAAACTTTGTTTATGTTTCTAGACTTTCGAGCAGTTTCTATAACTGCACAAGCAGTAGCATTAATGACGGAAGTAACACCTCCAGATTGAGCATAGATAGCATTCTTAGCTTTCATCAAATGAATTTTACTTTAAAACAAATCTATCTTGTAATCATTCTTGAAAGTTATAATGAAATCATGTCTAAAGACAGAGTACATATACTAGGAATTTGTGGCACTTTCATGGGCGGACTGGCCTTATTAGGCAAAGAGCAAGGTTTAGATGTTTCTGGATGCGATGCCAATATTTATCCTCCAATGTCTGATCATCTAGAGGAATTGGGAATAGATATTATAGAAGGATATGAAGCTTCCAAGCTTCCTGATGCTGATTATTATGTAATCGGAAATTCTATTTCAAGAGGTAATCCCGCTTTAGAGTACTTACTATCCAGTAAGGCTAATATAGTTTCTGGACCAGAATGGTTGTATAACTCAGTTTTGAAAGATAAAAATGTGATAGCTGTTTCCGGAACTCATGGAAAGACTACTACAACTGCAATGATAGCTTGGATCTTTGAAGATCAAGGCTTTGATGTAGGTTATTTGATAGCAGGAAAACCAAAAGATTTTAAAAAGTCAGCCAGGAAAGGAAGCAATGATATTTTTGTGATAGAAGCTGATGAATACGATACTGCTTTTTTTGATAAACGGTCAAAGTTTATTCACTACAAGCCTGATACTTTAATAATAAATAACATAGAGTTTGATCATGGAGATATCTTTCCTGATATTACATATATTCAAAGAGAATTTCACCATTTAGTAAGAAGTTTAAAAGAAGAAGCATCGATCATTTTCCCCACCGATGATTTAAATATTTCAAATGTCTTAAATATGGGTTGTTGGAGTCAATTGATAAGTTATGGCGTTAATAAACAAGATGCTAATTCAATACAGTTAAATGATGATATTAAAAAAACTACTTATAAGATTGATGCTCAAGAAGGGCAGATAGATTGGGAAATGTTTGGCGAACACAATGCACGAAATGCAATGGCAGCTGCTTTAGCCGTTCATAAATATGGCATAATTTTAAAAGATGCTTTAGGTTCTCTAGGGAAGTTTAAAGGGGTTTCAAAACGACAAGATTTTCTTTTAAATACTGAAAGACTAATTTTAATAGAAGACTTTGCGCATCATCCGACAGCTATAAAAAGTACTTTAGAAGGCATACGCAAGAATTATCCGGATAATCGTTTACTAGTTGCGATTGAGTTGAGATCAAACACAATGAAATCTGGCCTTCATGACGAAAGACTTATAGAAGCTACTGCAGAGGCAGATATGGTTTTTTGGAAAAGTGAAAACTTAGAACAGGCTAAAGGACTAGCTAATAAGAATCTATCTAAGTCAGACTATATCTCTAATGTCGACGACTTTGTAGATAATTTTGACTCTATATCGACGGTAGGAGATATTCTGCTTGTTATGTCGAATGGAAATTTTGATAATCTTTCAAATAAGATCATCAAGAGAATTAAAAATGACTGAAGATACAACTTCCCCATTATTTCCTCTGTCTATTAACGTGCTGCCAGGAGCTTTGCTTCCCTTACAAATATTTGAACCACGATACATAGATATGGTTACCCAATGCTTAAGTAAATCTGAAGGTTTTTGCATTGTATTATCGAGAGAAGAAGGCTACCACGAAGAGAATACCGATCTCTCGTACCACGAGATAGCAACTTACGTAGAGATAGTGGATTTTAACCAATTAGATAATGGTCTTTTGGGCATAACTGTTCAAGGTAAATATAAAATTAAGATAGAAGACGCTTGGAAGCAAGATGACAACTTACTTCTTGGCAGGATTCAGACAATAAACGAAGAGGACGACAATCTTTCTGGGGAACCAGGATATTCTGATTTATGGAATATGGTTAAGGAAATAACTAATCATCCCGAAATCAAGAAATTAAATCTGGATTTAAATCTCGAAAGCTCAAAAAGTGTTTGTTATGTCTTGGCCAGCATATTACCCCTTAGACCACAGGAGAAACAAACCATATTAGAATTTGAAAATAACCGAGATAAGCTAGATTACCTTAAGTCAGTAATCAAGAGATTAGGGGGATAATTAGCCTTGTCTCCAGTTGCCATGAAAGCCATAGGGAATTCTATGAGGTAACATTGCTCTAGCTAAGGGTCCGCTTGAAACATTCTCTGCATCAAAGATCATTAGATCTGAACGGTTCTCCTGACCTAAGTAGGCTAGAGCTAATAAGTAACCAACACCTTCCTGCGAGTCACTATTCTTTGGCACAAATATTGGTTCACCAACTGCATCAAATTCTGAGAGAGTGAAGCTGTCTTTTCGACCAGTATCAAAATTATAATTTGAAATTGTGTTAAAACTTACGCCTTTCGGGGATTTACCATTATTTGAGGCATAGTAACCATATCTATATTTGGACATAGACTTTCTCTCATCTAACCTTGGAAATTCTCCTATGCTTTCATCAAGATATTCTTTTCTTATAGATCCACTATTTGATGTAAGGTCTATTTCCCATCTATTTAATCTCGCCTCACCTTTTTTTAGATCAGGTCTTGATCCATCCAGATGTGGAAACATTGGTGCTTCTTCAAATTGCATCATATCTGCAATTATCTTGCCTTCATGTTCGTAAGCATTCATAGGGTGAAAAACAAAACAGGGGTCACCTTCAATCCATTTTATTTCTTGGTTGGAACCGTCTCTAGGCATGATACCTATTTGACTAGGGCGATTTACGTCCCAAGCTATCGGAGATTTTCCCTCAGCAATAAGATTGAAATCTATAATCAGAGGAAATATCGGGAAAATTACATGCTTTGTTGTGACTACAAAGTCATGCATCATGCTTGAATAAGGAGTTTCAAACTCCTTGTAAGTAGTCATAATTCCTTCGCGGTTAATAACGAAATAACTTAATTTATTTACTCCAAAGCCGTAGCTAAAACCTATCATTTCTCCAGAAACCGGATCAATTTTAGGGTGGGCAGTCATTGCAGAGTCTAATCTGTTTTTATAGTTCCAAGATCCTTTTGATTCAAGTGTAAATGGATCTAGCTCGAAGGGTTTGTGACCTTCTTCGAGAGCTAGAAGTTTTCCAGAATGGTAAACAATATTGGTATTTGCCGTCCCGTCTTCCCCATCAAAATCATATTCGGGATCAGACTCCATAGGATTCAGAGCATTAATTAACGATCTTCCTGCTTTTCTTTCTTGTTTCCATTTAGAGGTTTTAGCCCATCTATTTAAATAAGAAACTCTGCCATTTTCAAAATGAAACGCATGCACCATTCCATCCCCTGCAAACCAGTGATAGTCACCTCCCATGGGTGGAAACTGCGGGTCTGGTCCATTTCTATAGTAACTTCCAAATAGATCTCTTGGAATTTCACCTTCAATGATCAGATCTTGAATATTACACTCCATCCTTAGAGGAGCATAATTGCCTCTTAGGTTTGGATGATCAGGATATATTTCTGTCATAATTGTTTATATTTATTACTAAAGTATCTTATAAATAGGATTAACACAATTATACCTGCCCAAAACCATAAAGACTCTAATGGATTATTTCTCTCTGAGACAATAGTCTGTGCGGCATAATAACCTGGCACTGTGTAAATTAAAGCCCAGAGAAAACAAGATAATATCTCTATTAATAAAAACCTCTTTTTATCCATGTTTAGTGAACCTGCAGTAATAGGAAGTAAAGGTCTTATCGGGCCAATAAACTTTCCAATAAAAAGTCCAACCATTCCATATTGTTTGAAGAAATTTTGACCTTGCTGTAAAAACTCTGGATGGTCTTTAAAGGGCCAGACTTTATCTATAGAATTTCTGAAACTGTAACCTATAAAAAAACTCAACACGTCAGCTAAGAGACTAGAAAAATATGCAATTGTTACTACCTCAATTACATTTAAGGAGGCCGCAGCTAGCCCTGATATAACAGCTAGAAGCACTACTCCAGGAATAATTATTCCTATCAAGGCAAAAGACTCTATAAATGCAGCCCCTATAATTCCTAGAGCTATCCATTGAGGATTTTCTTCTAACCAAACTATTATTTCATTAAATTCAAACATCTTAGGTCTTTGAAAGCTTAGATACTTAGGTAGAATATTCAACAATGTCTAAGAGTAAAGAAATAAATACATACATGGACGAATTGGGGTCAAAAGCAAAACAGGCTTCCAAGATCCTCTCTCAATCTTCATTGGAGCAAAAGAATGAAGCCTTAAGTTGTATATCTGATGAAATTGAAAAAAAGAGAGATGAGATTTTAAAGGAGAATCGTAACGATCTAGCTTTGGCAAAAGAAAAAGATATAGGATCAGCGCTCATAGATCGATTAGAACTTAATGATGACAGGATAAACTCCATGATATCAGGACTTGAGGTGGTTTCTAACTTACCAGACCCTGTTGGCGAAGTAATAGATTTAGACCCTACACCTTCTGGAATTAAAGTAAGTAAGATGAGAGTTCCTTTGGGTGTAGTAGGAATCATTTACGAATCTAGACCTAATGTTACTGCAGATGCAGCGGCTCTTTGTTTAAAGTCAGGAAATGCTTCTTTATTAAGAGGTGGATCTGAAGCGATATTATCAAATAAGATAATATGGAATTGTCTTCAGGAAGGATTAAAGAGGTCAGGGCTTCCAAAAGAGTGTATTCAACTTATAGAAACCACTGATAGGGCAGCTGTAAAAGCTCTTTTACGTTTGGATAAATATTTAGATGTGATCATACCTCGCGGTGGAAAAGGTCTGGTTCAATTAATTTCTGAAGAATCTAGAGTCCCGGTTATCAAGCATCTAGATGGAATCTGTCATGTTTACATAGATAAAAATGCTGACTTAATTAAAGCTGAAGATATAGCTTTTAATGCTAAAACTTATCGATATGGTATTTGCGGTGCTATGGAAACACTTTTAGTTCATACCGAAGTTGCTTCTTCTATTTTACCTAGTCTAAATGAAAGATTTCTTAATGAAGGAGTAGAGTTGCGTGGCTGCGAAAAAACAAAAGCAGTTATAGATATAGCTAAAGCCTCTGATGAGGACTGGTCTACTGAGTATCTTGCACCCATTCTCTCAATAAAAATAGTGGATACTGTAGAGAGCGCTATTGATCATATACAAAGATTTGGCTCAAGCCATACAGACTCAATTGTTTCAGAAAATCTAAATACCGTTGATTTGTTTTTCAAAAATGTAGATTCAAGCTCTGTTATGCACAATTTACCTACTTGTTGGGCTGATGGATTTGAGTACGGACTAGGTGCTGAAGTTGGAATTTCAACTGATAAGATTCATGCCAGGGGACCGGTTGGACTGGAAGGACTTACTTCTCAGAAGTTCATCGTTAAAGGTAATTCACATTTAAGAGGAGTTTGAAATAGCCAAAAATAAATTGATTGGTATCTTCGGCGGAACCTTTGATCCTATTCACAACGGACACGTCTCGGTAATAGAAAATTTTCTAGATCTGGTTGAACTTGATGAGTTGATAGTTATACCAAATGGGAATCCTCCTCATAAAGAAAAGATAACGAAAGAAAAAGATAAGTTTGAGATGGTTAAGCTTGCTTTGGATCACATTAGAGATTTGAAGTTAGATAATAGAGAAATAAGTAAAGTTACCTCATCTTATGCTTATTCAACATCTCTAGAATTGCAGAAAGAAAATCCAGAAGCTACTTTGGTCTGGATAATGGGAACAGACTCTTTTATGAATATAGAGAGTTGGTATTGTTATGAAGAATTCATTAATTCAACGAATTTTCTTATTCTTGAGAGGCCTGGATATGAAATTGAGAAAGAGTCAGTTGCTCACACCTTGCTTAAATCGAGGAAAATCAATAAATTTGAAGGGTTCCGCAACAACACAGGTAAAATATTTCTCCTAAAGATTAATCCTATTAAAATCACTTCGACGCATATTAGAAAAATGATCTCTAGTAATGAAGATGCCGCTTCTTTCTTAAATCCATCGGTTTATGAATATATAAAAGAAAATAATCTTTATAAGGATATAAATGGTTAAGAATCTAAAAAATAAAATTATTTCTACTTTAGAAGATATAAAGGCAGTTGATCCTATAGCGATAGATGTCAAAAAGATAAGTTCTCTTGCTGATTTTATGGTTATAGCTTCTGGAACATCAAATAGACACATAACAGCTATAAGCGAGCGTATTGTTGAAGGATTGAAGGAAGATGATATTGCAGGGATAAAGATTGAAGGACAGGCAGGCGATGATTGGTTATTGGTTGATGCAGGGGATGTGATTATTCATCTGATGTCATCTGAAGCGAGAGAATTTTATGATCTGGAAAGTCTCTGGGATCCTGAACTTTAGTGAAAATTAATCTTATTTCCATAGAATCAAGTCGCCCTGATTGGGCAGAAAAAGCTTTTTATAATTATGAGAAGAAATTTAACAAATCCATCGACATTAACTGGATTGGTTTAAAGCCATTATCAAGAAATAGGAACTATAACCCTCCTGATATTGTCGAAAAAGAAAGCCAAATTTTATTATCCAAAGTCAAAGATAGGGATTTATGCATTGCGCTAGACAGAAAAGGAAAGGAATTGAATACAAACAAACTCAAGCTCAAATTTGATGATTGGACTTCGAGTTCAAGAAATATCTCTTTCATCATCGGAGGGCCTGACGGCCTCAGTCAAGAATTATTAAATAAAAGTGATTTCTGTTGGTCTCTATCTGCATTGACTTTTCCCCATTCAATCGTTCCTATACTAATTATTGAACAAATCTATAGAGTTTGGTCAATTACACAGAATCATCCCTACCATAAGTAACCTGATGCAGTACCTAAATAATCTTAGACAAGAAGAAAGAGATATAAGATCTTTGAAGAGCAGGGCAAATATAATTTTTATTTTTATTTTTGTATTATCTTGCGTAGGCATTCTAAAAATATTTCAACTTACAATCCTCGATACCAATATGTATATCGATGATGCTGAAGACAATAGGATTATTGAGATTCCGATTTATCCAGCTCGTGGATTAATTAAACTCGAGAATGGAATAACCGTTGCTGAGAATTCAGTATCAAAAGATTTGCTTATAAAAAAGGAGTATTTTGAATCCTCTCAGGAGCAATTAGATTTTCTTCAGAAAACGATTTTAGAACAAAGGAGGATAGAGAATAAATCGTTAGAAGAAAATATTCTTTTAGTAAGCGGTTTGAGCGATAAGGAGACTGCAAAATTTGAACTTAACAAAGAATC
>CETW01033573.1_pt1 | contig 20586 bp, 35 predicted proteins | sample 361381 | NCBI WGS metagenome assembly CETW01 (sample SAMEA2620570, study PRJEB7988) | marine metagenome | isolation source: saline water (ENVO:00002010), including
AAGCTGGCATTAATTCAGACTTAGCATCTAGAAACATTACAGTTAAAATAGATGCTGAAGAAGATGGAACAGTTACTAATCTTGTTGCAGAAGGAAACGCACTTCCCTAACCAAAACGTAGCAATTGGTATGCTACACTATTGATTTATACTATGAAAGATCCTATAATAATAGGATAATAAATTTGGAGATATTATATTATGAAAATTAGTAATGATACTATTGAAGTCCTAAAAAACTTTGCAGGTATTAACACAAACATTCTCGTTCGAGAAGGCAACACACTTTCCACAATTAGCACAGGCAAAAATATTTTTGCTAAGGCAGAATTGAAGGAAACATTTCCAAAAGAATTTGCAATCTATGATCTAAATAGTTTGCTATCTCTTCTTACATTAACTGAAGATGCTGATATTAGCTTTGAAGATGAAAGTCTAAAAGTTAGTAAAGGTAATTCTGTTTTTGAATATTTTTATGCAGACCCTAACATTATTGTTACTGCTCCTGATAAAAGTATTGAAGTAGATAACTTCTTCCAGTTCGACTTAACAAAAGATGATATTGATATGATCATGAAGGCAGCAGCTATTACAGCAGCTCCTATGTTAAGTATTGTAGGACAAGGTGGAGAAGTAATTGTTACAGTAGGAGACCCTAGCACACCTAAGTCTAATAGTTTTAGACAAGTTATAGGAACTACTGATAAGGAATTTGATGCCAGACTTGCAGTGGAGAATTTTAAAGTTATTCCTGCTAGTTATACAGTAACACTTTCTCAGAAGAAGTTTATGTTCTTAGAAAGTAGCAAAAGTGAATTGAAATATTGGTTGGCGCTTGAGCGTTCTTCCACTATATAAGGAGACGTTATGGACGAAGATAAATTAGAGGTTACTCTTAGAGAGGCAACCAATGGTTGGATTGTAGAATTCAACAGAAGTGGTGAAACTGTAGAATACATTTTCACAAGACCTAACCCAGCTATCTCATTAGTTAGAAAAGTAATGAAGGGAGAGCTAGATGTATTTGGAACGGAGGATGACATCGATGAGTGAGTTAGCAACAAGTTTACCAGCAGTTAAATTTAAGAAACATGTAAAGGCAACTGATGGTATTGCAAGATGGGTTGATATAGACATATCAGAGTTGGCAGAAGGTAAAAAGATTGTAATCTTTGGATTGCCTGGTGCTTTTACTCCTACATGTTCTAGTCAACAACTACCTGGTTTTGAGGAAAACTATTTTCTATTTCGAGATGCAGGTATAGATGATATTTATTGTGTGACAGTAAATGATACTTTCGTATGCAGTAAATGGGCAATGGACCAAGAGCTTGCCAATGTAAAAGTATTACCAGATGGTAGTGGAGAATTTACAATTAAAATGGGTATGGACGTTAGGAAAGATAACCTAGGGTTTGGTATGAGATCTTGGAGATATGCAGCAGTATATGACGATGGCATGCTTGTCTGGTCAGGTGTTGAAGAAGGATTTGGAGATAATTTTGAGGGTGACCCTTATGAAGTTTCTAAACCTGAGAATGTCCTAGAAGCTGTGAAAGGTTTGAACTTTACTAAAGGTAAAGAGATAAATTTGGACTTTTCAGATACGACAGATGTTAAGGAGACTTTTTCGTAGACCTTTTTCTACGGTCAAAAAACCGTCCGAAAAAAAGAGCAAAAAAGTTTCTGACTAAATTATGATATGGTGAATTATGGAAACAGGACAATTTTTATGGGTTGAAAAATATAGACCCATGCACATACAAGATTGTATTTTGCCTGAACAGGTAAAAGAACAATTCCAACAATTTATAGCAAAGGGAGAAGTTCCTAACTTGCTATTATCTGGTTCTGCAGGAACAGGTAAAACAACAATAGCTCGTGCTTTATGTAATGAACTAGGTTGTGACTACATTGTTATTAATGGTAGTGATGAAGGCAGACAGATAGATACTCTCAGAACAAAGATAAAGCAGTTTGCATCTGCTGTATCTTTTGAGGGTAAAACAAAGGTAGTTATATTAGATGAGGCTGACTATATGAACAGAGATAGTGTTCAGCCAGCCCTTAGAGCGTTCATAGAAACGTTCTCTGAGAACTGTAGGTTTATATTTACATGTAACTACTCTAATAGGCTTATAGAGCCCCTACATAGCAGGACTACTGTTATAGACTTTAAGTTAGCCCCCTCAGACAAGCCTGTATTAGCGTCTAAGTTCCTTAAACGTATGGAATACATACTGAATAATGAGGGTGTAGACTACAATCAGAGGGTTCTGGCGGAGCTTTTAAACAAGTATTTTCCAGACTATCGTAGGGTTATAAATGAGCTACAGAGATACTCTGTGGGAGGTTCTATAGATGAGGGTATATTAAGTAACTTCCAAGAAATCAATGCTAAGGCCCTAGTAGAGAGCCTCAGAGAGAAGGATTGGAAGAAGATGAGGCAATGGATTGCCAACAATATAGACACAGACCCACAACATGTATTTAGGCAGATATATGATATATTACTGCCTGAAGTTAAGGGTATTCCACACTTGGTCTTGTTAATTGCAGATTATCAGTATAAAGCAGCTTTCGTTGCAGATCAGGAAATTAACTTGACAGCCTGTTTGACTGAAATAATGGCAAATGTGGAATTTAAGTAATGGCCAAAAAAGACGCTGTTCTGACTCTTAGGGTTTCTGCTCAAGAAAAAGAAGAAATCAAGAAAGAAGCAGAAATTAGAGAAATAACAATTACAGAACTTCTGATGAAAGGCTTCAAAATCATGAAAGAAGGACAATACATTGACTTTAAGTAAATTATGGAGATTATGGTGTTTATCCCTAGGCGACAAAGCAAGTGATAACACCAAGGATGCAGACATGGTGGCAATTATGAGGTCCATCGTTGTTTTAGTAAATTTTGTAACCTGTTTTTTCATTGTAGCAGGTATATTGAGGCATTGGTGATGACGTTTCCAGATATAATAGGACTAACAGGAGTTGCATTGCTTATAATTACATATGCTCTATTACAATTAGATAGAATTGACCCTAAAGGGTTTTGGTATAGTTTCAATAATTTGATTGTAGCTATTTTGGTTACAGTTAGTTTGATATATACTCCTAATCTTGCTAGTATTGTAATAGAAGTGTTTTGGTTTATAATTAGTTTATATGGTGTTGTAATGTATTACAACAGGAAGAGAATATGAGTGATAGTATATTAGAAGGATTTGGAGAACCTATCGTAGAGGTAGATGAGAAAGAGTTTGAAGACAAACTCAAGAAGATATCTCCTTTTGACTTCGTAAATAGCATAAACTATTCTAAAGAAAACTTAATTGTAGATGAAAGAACAGAAAAAGAATATAATCCATTCATTGTAAATCGTGCAATGGGCTTTGGTCCTGATACAGTTATTGCAGGTAATGAAATGAATAGCAGGCATCACTTAGACAACAAAATGCAGTATGACTTTCTAATGGCAACTGTTAGAAAGGCAAAGAGATATAATAAATGGATAAAAGCAGAAGAATCTAACATTGAAGCTATACAAAAGTTCTTCGGTTATTCCTTTATGAAGGCAAAAGAAGCACTAAAACTTTTAAATGAAGATCAAATTGATAGAATCAAACTACATTTAGCCATGTCTCAAGGGGGCCAAAAGGTCCAAAAACATAAATAAGTTATTATAGACATAATAATTTACAAGAAACAGAGAATTGAGAATGGTTGATCAAGACAATTACTTTAATATAGACTATCCAGGTTATTCACCCTTAGAAGTTTCATTAAAGGACCCAGAAGATTTCCTAAAAGTGAGGGAGACTCTATCACGAATAGGTGTTGCTTCTAAGAAGGAAAAGGTTCTTTATCAGTCTTGTCATATACTGCACAAAAAAGGTAGATACTTTATTACACATTTTAAAGAACTATTTGCATTAGACGGCAAGGAAGCTGACTTCCAAGACAATGATTTACAACGAAGAAATACAATAGCAAAACTACTATCCGATTGGGGATTAGTAGACATCATTTCTAAAGATGTTGATGATTATGCTCCTTTAAGTCAGATAAAAATAATATCATTTAAGGAGAAGGGTGAGTGGGAGCTAATCCCTAAATATAACATTGGGAAGAAAGTCAAATAACCAGGAATACTGGCTCAACAAGATAAAAACAGACTTGGACGCAATTGGTCCAGGATTCTGTATCTTAAAATGGCACTATCTTGAGTTATCACTTGCAGAGGGACTGAAACATTCTTGTTATCATTGTCCACAACACAAAATACCTTTAAAATCAGATTTACACAATACACCTACAACAAAAGAAGTAAGGCAACAAATGCTGGATGGACTAAAACCAGCCGAGGACAATTATTGCTACGATATCGAGAAAACAGGCAACTATTCTGATAGGCAATATCTTGCCGTTCAGTTCATAAAAGAAGACCCTAACATTATCGCCAAGACAGCAGCTTACGAACCTGATGAACAAATATATCCTAAATATCTAACAGTCAGTTTTACAAATAGATGTCAAATGTCCTGTATATATTGTGGTGCAGGAAAAAGTTCTACATGGAAAAAAGAAATAGATGAACATGGACCTTATCCTCTAAATGTAAAAGATAATTATGACAAGTATATGCCTAGAAATGATATAATGAAAGTAGAAGATAATCCTTATGTAGATAAATTTTGGAAATGGTTACCAGATGCTTATCCTCACTTACAAACAATTAGACTTACAGGTGGTGAACCTTTATTAGATGAAAATACATTTAAGTTATTACAATATGTTAAGGATAATCCTAAAGAACTATCATTTGAAATAAGCACAAATTTAATGGTTACAGATAGGCGAGTATCTAATTATATAAATTTAGTGAAAGGCTTACCAGGACAGAAATGTTATGTAAGCGTAGATACTTGGGGAGAACAAGCAGAATGGATTAGAACAGGACTAAAAATAGAACAATTTGAACATAACCTACACAGAGTATTAGGTAACGGTATAAAAGTAGGTATTATGTGCACCTTTAATCTTTTATCTATTCCTAACTTTGAAGAGTGGGTATTTAAAATGGCAGAACTAAAACAACAATATCCTGGACTGCTTACAGTTGATGTTCCTCAAATGGTAGAGCCATTACACCTAACTACAAGAATTGCTGATAAAAAGTTAATAAATATGTTGGATAAGGCATATAAGTCTATGCTAACGTATTCGCATCTATTTGAAGATTACGAAATATCTAAATTTAAAAGAACAATAGCATGGACAAAGGCAAACCTTATGAAAGGCGAAGAATTAGAGAGAAATAGAAAAGACTTTGTTAAATTTGCCAATGAAAAAGATAGGAGAAGAGGCACAAATTTTTTAGAAACTTTTCCTGAATTGAAAGAATTTTATAATGACACAAGCACAACAATACAAGCTACTTCATCCATATAATCCTACAATATTAGTAGCAGACGATTTCTTTCCAGCAGAAAAATGTGATTTATTATTAGAAGCTGCACAAGAACCAGACTTTTTTAAGAAATCCTCAGTAGGAGATGACCCAGATAATCCTACATATGATTATAGACGAACAAGTAAGACAGGTTGGATAGATTATAACAATGTTACAGCTCACGAATTTTTACAAAGAGCAGCTTCAATATTAAATGTGAGACCTGAACAGTCAGAACAATTACAAATAGTCAGCTATGATTTAGGACAAGAATATGCACCTCATCAAGATGCATTTCCTTTAGATTCATATCAACTTAATGAAAACGGCGGACAAAGAGTAGCAACTGCATTATTATATTTAAATACACCTACAGAAGGAGGAGCAACATCTTTTCCTAGTATAAATGGTGGTAGAGGATATGAAGTGCAAGCAAGAAAAGGAAGATGTGTATTTTTTACTACTACATTCTTAGGATTACAAGAACCACATCCGTTTTCACTACACGGTGCTATGCCATTAATTAAAGGTAGAAAGTATGTTGCTAACTGTTGGTTTAGACAACATCAAAGATGGGCATATAAAACACCAGAAGACACAGATCAAAGTGATTAATTTTATAAATAGTATTACCTCGTTGACAAAACGACCTAGATGGGTTTTAAATCCATTTTGTTTAGGTAGTAAATGTTTGGAGATGTATAGGAGGCTTTTAGCCATACTATGTGTTCCAAAGGAATTTTACTACGCAACCTGGGAAGTTTTAGAGAGGTATTTGGGTATGAGGCAGAAAACTGATATATTCATTATTGAAACCGAAACCTCTACTCATCTTACTGATACGCCGGAAGGGTATCATTTTATATTAACCTTGCTAACTAATAGGAGGAAACTAACATGGTAAGATTAAGCACGACTAATTGGAACAATTTCGTTTCAGCATTCCCACAAGTAGAAAGTAGATTAATAGGATTTGACAGAGTATTTGACGCTGTCAATAGACTTCATAGTATTGAAGGCGGACAATCTAACTCTTTCCCACCTTACAACATCAAGAAACTAGATGATGAAAATTATGAAATCACACTAGCTCTTGCAGGCTTTAAAAAGTCTGAATTAAGTGTTGTTGTGGAAGACGGCAACCTTGTCGTCAAAGGTGAGCAAGAAAAATCAGAAGATGAATTCTTGCACAAAGGAATTGCAGAACGCAATTTCACAAGAACATGGGCTTTAGCAGATGAAGTTAAAGTATCAGGTTCTAAACTTGAAGATGGAGTTTTAACTATTTCACTGGTTCATGAAATACCAGAGGAAAAGAAACCTGTCGATATAAAAATTAAATAATTACAGGAGAAGGAGCATGTCTAAAAACATTCAAATAATCAAACTCACAACGGGTGAAGACTTAATTGGAGAAGTAGGCGATACAGAAGTAGATGGAAAAGCATTTCTAACTATTGATAAACCTGCACTAATCATGATGATGCCTAAGCCTGGAAGTGATAATGAATTTGGTGTGGGACTTGCTCCTTACGCTCCTTTTGCCAAAGGGCACAAGGTTCCTATTTTTCCAGCGCATATTGTATCAGTCTATGACCCTGCAGAGGAAATACTATCAGCATATAACCAGAAGTTCGGAGCTGGACTTGTTATGCCGACACAGAAAGAAAAGTCGATTATAAATAAACAAGTATTAAACGAACAGAAGAAGTAATATGTATGAATACAGAATTAACGTTGTCAAAATCATAGATGGAGATACAGTAGATGTGGACATTGACCTCGGTTTCGGTGTCTGGCTCAAGAAGCAAAGAATACGACTGCATGGGATTGATACTCCCGAAAGTCGAACCCGTGACCTCGATGAAAAACGATATGGACTCATGGCAAAGAAATTCCTTACGGAACAAATCAAAGATGGAGCTATACTCAAAACAAGGCTCGATAAAAAAGGAAAATACGGTAGGATACTTGGTGAATTTCTTAGTTTAGATGATAGAACTAATATCAATGAACTAATGATATTGAAACACCATGCCGTCTCTTATCACGGTGCAAGTAAACAGGAAATAGCAGAAGGACACTTGCGCAATAGGACCAGAGTAAAAGAAATCTAATTGACTGTAGGTTCGTAAGAGCCTATAATGTCTATATTATTAATAAGGTGTTGTTATGAATTTCTATACTTATGCTCGACATTATGGGGACAAGATACTTGTCCGAGGTGTTAAGGATGGAAGAAGGTTTATAGGTAAACATGATTTCCGTCCAACATTATTCGTAAAGTCAGATAAGCCAAGCAAATACAAATCAATATATGGTGAAAATGTTTCGCCTATTCAGTTTGAATCCAACAAGGAGGCAACCGCCTTCTATGACAGATACAAAGATATATCCAACTTTCCTATATACGGACAAGACTATTATGGCTATCAGTATATTACAGAAAAATATCCTGGCATAGTAGAATGGGACGCTAAAAATATTAAGGTTTTTTCTATTGATATAGAAACAACTTCGGAAAGTGGATTTCCGAACGTGGACTCTCCAACCGAGAAGATGTTAGTTATTACCATGCAAGATAACAACACCAAGAAAATAACAACCTTCGGAGTTGGAGAGTTCACACCTACAGACAATGTAAAAGGATATGATATAGATTATATCAACTGTAAAGATGAATATACATTACTAAAAACATTCTTAGAATGGTGGCAGGATAATTGTCCAGATGTTATTACAGGCTGGAACTCTGCCTTATTTGATATTCCTTATTTACTTGCAAGAACAGAAAGAATATTGGGGGAAGGGGAGCATAAGAAGTTTTCTCCCTTCGAGCTTGTAAACAAACGAAAAGTTAGATTTGCAGCAGGAAGGGAGATGACTGCTTTTGAGATTACAGGTGTTGCACAACTAGACTATCTCGACTTATACAAGAAGTTTACTTATGTGACTCGTGAATCTTATAAACTAGACTTTATTGCTGAAACAGAACTAGGCAAGAACAAATTAGAGTCTGGGTTTGATACATTTAAGGAGTTCTATGAGGGTGACTGGAATAGATTTGTAGAATATAATATTATTGATACAGTTATTGTTGATGAACTAGAAGATAAAATGAAACTTATTGAACTAGCATTGACAATGGCATATGACGCTAAATGTAACTACAATGACGTCTTCTCAGCAGTTAGAACATGGGATAGTTTACTTTACAATCACTTATGGGAGAAGAACATTGTTATCCATCAGAAAAGTGGAAAGAAAGATAGACAGATCGAAGGAGCCTATGTCCAAGAGCCTAAACCAGGCGGTTATGATTGGGTATGTAGCTTTGACGCTACAAGTCTGTATCCTTCTATACTTATGCAGTATAATATGAGTCCAGAAACTATTGTCCCTGGATTCAAGTATGATGTTAAGGTTGATGACTTGTTAGATAGATACAAGTTAGACAAACTGAAAGAAAAGAACTATGCTATGGCATCTAATGGCACATGCTATACAAGAGAGAAACAAGGATTGTTTCCTGAGATTGTCCAGAAGTTCTTTAATGATAGATTAAAATACAAAAAACTAATGCAGGAGGCACAGAAGAAATATCAGGAGACAGGTGCTAAGGCATATCAGAATGAGGTTAGTAAATACAACAACTTCCAGATGGCTAGAAAGATTCAACTAAACAGCTTATATGGTGCCCTCGCTAATCAATACTTTAGATTCTATGATGACGATATTGCAGAAGGTATTACAATGACAGGACAACTTGTTATTCGAGATACTGCTAAGGCGTTAGATAATTACATGAACAAAGTATGTGGCACAGAAGATGAAATGTATTCTTTTTATAGTGATACTGACTCTTGTTATGTAACCTGTAAAAATCTAGTAGAAAACTTCTTCCCTGATAAAGGTGTAGATAAAACAGTTGAACTATTAGATAAGATAGGAACAGATAAAATAGAACCTGCTATAGATCAGGCAATGACTAAACTTGCTAATTACACAAATGCTTTCGAGAATAAAATATTCTTTAAACGTGAGGTAATTGCAGATAAAGGTATATTTGTTGCTAAGAAACGTTATGCCTTGAACGTTTTAGATGATGAAGGATTACGTCTACAAAAGGCAAAACTAAAGGTAATGGGACTAGAAATAGTAAGAAGTAGCACTCCTGGCCCTATTAGAGAGTCTCTAAGGGAGGCAGTTAGGCTAATACTTACAAGCACACAAGAAGAATTACATAGTTTTATAGAGAATACGAAACAAGACTTCCATACTATGACTGCTGAGGATATAGCATTTCCTAGAGGTTGTAACAATATGGCAAAGTATCATTCTACAGCAGACATCTATAGTAAAGGCACACCTATACATGTTCGAGGTGGTTTACTTTACAATTATTATGTGAGTAAATTGAACTTGAACTTAAAATATGAACAGATACAAGAAGGAGATAAGATTAAGTTTTTATATTTGAAAGAACCTAATCCTCTGAAAGAAAATACTATTGCTTTTGTGGCAAAACTTCCTAATGAGTTTGGATTAGAAAAGTATGTGGACTATGAACTAATATTCCAAAAGGCATTCTTAGACCCTCTTGATAATATACTAAAGCCTATAGGTTGGCATACAGAACCACAGGCAACACTCGAGGATTTATTTGCATGATGAGAACATTTGGAGAAAAAACATATAGACCGTTACCTAAAGAGGTAACGATTACAACATCTAAAATAGATGGATTAGGATTACATGCCTTACAAAATTTACAGGCAGGAACAGTATTAGGAGAGACTCATGTTCTAGTTCACGATAAGGATAGACTAGAATGGGTAAGAACACCTTTAGGAGGATTTATTAATCATAGTGATGACCCTAACAGTTATATTGCTACAAATAAAGGAGATAGAATATTACATACTATCAAACCTGTAAAAGCAGGAGAAGAAATAACTGTTTATTATCGTTTCAAAGGTTATGATGGAACTACAGGTGATGACACAGAAGTAGAAATAGATGCGTAATGTATATTAGATTGATGGAAAACCAAATAAGAAACATACCTAGTTTCTGGCCTCATGATTGGCCATTTAATGATATTGTAAAAAGATTGCCTGATACAGGTAAACTATTAGAGATAGGTCCTTATTTAGGAAAGTCTACAACTACATGGGCACAAGAATTTAAAAAGGCAAACAAGGATTGGGAAATACATACAATAGATGCTTTTGAAGGTATAAAGAAAGCATGGCCTGGAATGGAACATTTACAAATAACAGAAGAAGAACATTTAGAAAAATTTAAAAGTAATATATCTGGATGGGATAATATTACATGGGAAAAGACAAGATGGACACCTGATTATAAAGGGTTTAGAGAATATGATGTGTTATTTTATGATGGCTTACATGACTATGAAAGTGTAAACAAAGTATTAGAACATTATATAAATGTGGAATGTATTGTAGTAGATGATTATGATATGGAACACGAAGGAACTATGCAGGCAGTAGATGAATTTTATAATTCATTACCTTGGCCTAAGGAACTAGAACACATAGTTGAAAAAGGTAAGGGTATTGCAGTAATATGGAGAAAGTGATGAAAGCAGAACTGAATGAAAAAGACTTTGACGAGTTTTTGAAAAAGACTGAAAAGTTAGAAGAGAAAGGTTACTCATTAGGTTATGAAGTAACTAAAACTAAAGAAGGAATGTTCTTAGTAGAAATTATTGGAGAACATGACATTAACGAATTAGATACATTAACAGAGGGTAGCTAATGAAAATGAGAAAATACTCTGCCACAGGAGGCAGAAAGGCAAGGCGTGAGCGTGCATTAGAACGTTTACAGAAAACTAACTTCACAACTAAAGTCCTAAACGGCAAGGAACGCAATGAAAAGAACTGGACAAAGAAGAAAGAAGAGGCAATCAAAGTCCTTGAATCCAGAATTGCAGGGGCATAAAATAAAATTTTTAGAAAAAAGAATAATAGATCAACAATCAAAAATAGAGGAACAATGGCAAGAGATAAACAAGTTGCAATCATCGGATACGGATTCGTAGGCAAGGCTACAGAATATCTTTTAGATTATTTTTATCCTGGAACAGAAATACAAATCCATGACCCTGATCAAGGTCATGAGATAGAAGATTGGAATGGTATTGAATATGCCTTTATTTGTGTTCCAACTAACCTAAAGGGTGATAAATTAGACACATCTATTATAGATAAAGTGTTAAAAGGATTAAGTGAAAGGTCATGTGCTAATATAGTAACACCTGTAATAAGAAGCACAATAGGTCCTGATCAAGCACTTGATTATTCTCGAAACGGAGCAATAATTATGCCAGAGTTTCTTAGAGAACAACATTGGAAAGTAGACGTTGTAGACCCAGACATACCTCTGCTTATAGGATGTGTTAATTGTGATGACTTTATATCTTTCATTATGGATTGTAATTTAAAAGGTAAGAAAGTTTTTCTTACAGAACCAGCAACAGCAGCTACAATAAAATTATTTAGAAATGCTGCACTAGCAGTTAATGTAGGATTAGCAAATGACATTCATGGCGTATGTGATGTTTATGGTTTAGATTATCAAGATGTTAAAAACTTTATGATGAATGATAAAACAATGGGCACACATTGGGAAGTGCCTGGTCCAGATGGAGAGTTTGGTTTTGGTGGAACTTGTCTACCAAAAGATTTGACTCATGCTTCTGGCCTCGTGTATAATGAGAACAATATTATGAAAACGGCCTTAGAGGCTAACAAAACTAGGAGAGATGATGAGTAGTTTGATAGATAGAATAAAGAAAAATTCTACAATAAAAGAGTCTGATGTAATTGCAGATTCTAAATTCCTAAATGATAAGGACTTGATACAGACTTCTGTTCCAGCAGTTAATGTTGCATTGAGTGGTAAACTTGATGGAGGTTTGACTCCTGGACTTACAGTATTTGCAGGTCCTAGTAAACATTTTAAGACTGCTTTTGCTATGTTATTGGCAAAGGCATATTTAGATAAGTATGAAGATGGAGTTATCCTATTTTATGATAGTGAGTTTGGTGCTCCACAACAATACTTTGAAACATTTGAAATAGATACAAATAGAGTAATACATAGTCCTATTACAGATATTGAACAACTGAAACATGATAGTATGCAGCAGTTGAATAATCTGGAGAGAGGAGATCATGTAATGATTATTGTAGACTCTGTAGGTAACTTGGCATCTAAGAAAGAAGTAGAAGATGCTTTAGATGGTAAGAGTGTAGCAGACATGACAAGAGCTAAACAAATGAAGTCCTTGTTTAGAATGATTACACCTCATCTAACAATTAAAGATATTCCTGCTATTGTAGTGAACCACACATATAAAGAAATAGGATTGTTTCCTAAAGATGTTGTTAGTGGTGGCACAGGCATTTATTATTCAGCAGACAATATCTACATTATAGGTAGAAGGCAACAAAAGACAGGAACAGAAGTTACAGGTTATGAATTTGTAATTAATGTTGAGAAGTCTAGGTTTGTTAGAGAGAAGTCTAAGATTCCTGTAGAAGTATCTTGGGAGGCAGGTATTAGTAAATGGTCTGGCTTACTAGATATGGCTATTGAATCTGGACATGTTATAAAACCTAGTAATGGTTGGTATCAGAGAATAGATTCAGATACAGGTGAAGCAGTAGAGCCTAAGGTAAGATCTAAAGACTTAGGTAAAGACTTCTGGTTGCCTATATTACAAGACAAAACATTTTCTGATTGGATTAGAAATAGATATACTATAGGCGCTGTAGATATGATGGCAGCAGAAGTATCGGACGAAGATATTGAGAAAGAATACGATAAAGTGTGATAGGTGTGGAGACAAACTTAATCTAAAGAAAGATAAAGCATATTGTTTCCATAGTGATGAACAAGAAGTTTATATCTGTATCCCTTGCGTTCGAGAAGTATATACTGATTATGTAAAATTTAATGGTGATGGAAAGTTTATCCCAGATGAAGAACCGAATTGAACAAGTAATATTAGAAAATTTAATTAAGGATGATGACTTTGTAAGAAAAGTCATTCCTTTTCTAAAGCCTGAATACTTTATGGCATTTGAAGACAATAAAGTATTTAAAATTATTCATGACTTTGTAGAAAAGTATAACAATCCGCCTAGTAAACAGGCAATCGTATTAGCATTGAATGAAGATAAGAGTTTGAACGAAGACACTCATGCTAAATGTATGGAGGTTGTTAATACATTAAATGGTGATGAAGTAGATAAAGCCTGGTTAGTAGATGAAACAGAAAAGTTCTGTAAAGATAAGGCTTTGTATTTGGGTGTTATGGAAAGTATCCAGATAATAGATGGCAAAAAGAAAGACATGTCTACAGATGCTTTGCCCGAGATATTATCTCAGGCATTACAAGTAGGATTTGATACTAATGTAGGACATGATTTTATTGAAGATGCCGATAAACGTTTTGATTTTTACAACAGACTAGAAGAAAAAGTTCCTTTTGATCTTGAAATGTTTAACAAGATTACAGAAGGTGGATTATCTAACAAGACATTAAATATAGCTCTGGCGGGCACGGGTGTAGGTAAATCCTTGTTTATGTGTCATATGGCGTCTGCTAATATTGCAGCAGGCAAAAATGTATTATACATTACTCTTGAAATGGCAGAAGAAAGAATAGCAGAACGTATTGATGCTAATCTTATGAACTTGCCTATAATGGAACTCAAGGATTTATCTAAACCTATGTATGAAGACAGAATACAAAAGTTGAAAGATAAGTATGAAGGCAGATTAATTGTTAAGGAATATCCTACAGCATCTGCACATTCAGGACACTTTAAGGCTTTGATAAATGAATTGAAACTAAAAAGGAATTTCTTTCCTGATATAATTTTTGTAGACTATTTGAATATATGCACAAGTTCTAGATTTAGGCCAGGTAGTAGTGCTAACTCCTATACAATTATTAAGAGTATTGCAGAAGAGCTTAGGGGCTTAGCAGTAGAACAAGATGTTCCTATATTTAGTGCTACACAAACAACAAGAGGTGGTTATAATTCTAGTGATGTAGATTTGACAGACACCTCAGAAAGTTTTGGTTTGCCTGCTACAGCAGACTTGATGTTTGCTATTATTAGCACAGAAGAACTAGAAAACATGGGACAGTTTATGATTAAACAATTAAAGAATAGATATGCTGACCCTACAAGAAACAAAAGATTTATGATTGGTGTTGATAGAGCTAAAATGAAACTGTTTGATTTAGAACAGTCTGCACAGACAGCACTTACAGACGCCAACATAGACGTTCCGGTATTTGATAGAGGAAAACAGGAAGACAAATATGGAGACATTAAATTTTAATGATATCGAATGGGAAGTATTGGACACACCAATCGCGAAAAGATATTCTAAGTTTCTAAAAGATAGAGAAGACACAAAACAATTCTTCTATATGGGAGAAACAAAAACACAAATTAAAGACGAAATAGAAAAGATAGCATACATGAAAGGTGCTCCTACTATGGACTTGAATGATCTACATGAATATTTCGCAGATCATGAGGACGATGAGGACTTACAAAGACTAAATCATCTTATTCATTATTATGAATTGATAGATAATAATTATCCTCCTCGATGGGGTTTTGAACCTACAGCAGATTATATTGGATTGCTTGAAGAAGACTTTGATCAGTTTACATTAACAAGACAATATGGTTATTTGTATATAGGTTATCCTCATGTAGGCAAACATTTTGCCGAGATAGTATTTTCTAATGATGTAGATATTAAAGAAGAACAATATCATCCTCAGGAAATATGTAGAACAAATTTTTTCTGTTGGCTAGGTAAAGAGATTTCTAGTCCACCTGTAACGTTTTGGAATAAAGCACAAAAGGTTCATAAACAGGTAAAAGATAGATTAAATTTGCCTGAAATGGATGATCCTGCATTGCGCATGGGCTATATTCCGTTTGCCAAGTTAAAGACTCGTATAAATAGTAATGAACTTGTTAGTCACCTATTGAAAGTGAAACAAAGTTCTACTAATTATACGGAGTTATTTAATGGCTGAAGGTAAAAGAGAAAATTTTGTTGAAATCAGTTTAGATGAATACGAAGAACTCAAAGCACAAATACCAGACCCAGACGAAGAAAAACCTTCTGGTAAACCTTGGTGGCAAGCACCAGATGAAAGAGGTTGGATTTGGGTAGCACCTGAGTATTTTAGCAGATGGAGATTATTTCCACGTGCTTTTATATCCATGTATATCTACTTGTTATTTGAAGTAACAATGTGGTTCATGGCTTTACCAGACCCTAATTCACAACAAGCAGGACTTGTTTCTGTTATTGTAGGGGCTGGAGCTGCTTGGTTCGGACTATATGTAAACAGCACATCAACAGACTTTAAGAAAGATTAACATGCCTACAATAGAATTAAGCACATACTATGTTGAGTTCATAGGGTTTTTACTTACCTTGATGTTAGGTCTAGGTTTGAAAGACTGGGCTGGTTCTTTCATAAAGGGTATGAAATTCAGAATAAATCCTGCCTTTAAAGAAGGAGACAAAGTATTATTAGATGGTTGTCCAGCACTAATAGTTAAGATAGGATATTCAGAAACAGTATTTGGAGTATATGGAAAAGATGGTTACACCTGGAGATATGTCCCTAATACTAGAATAGAGTATTTGAAACTAGAGAAGATTGTTGACCCTGAACTACATAGGGACACAGATCAAGAAAAAGCACAAAGAATAATAGACGCAATACAAGACGCTAATATTGAGGCCAACCAACAGGAGATAACAAAAATAAAAAATGGAGACAAGTGATGCCGGCAAAATTCAAACCAAGCCACAAAGAGTCTATAAAAGGAGCTGATGGACGCCCAACCAAACGTTGGAGAATGAAACATTACTACCTTAAACAGACACCTACAGACGAGATAATCGAAGCTATAAACAAGGGTAAACCTAAACACAGAAACAAATTTATCAATGAATTGACCCGTAGAGGGGTAAAATTAGTGTGGAAAACCGAGGAAGAACTGGCTTTAGACACCTAACTTACTGTTATTAAACACAAAAAGATTTCAAAAAAAGGGTTGACAATTGGTTCACCAGAGTGCATAATAACGGTATATTTAGTAAAAAGGTAAAGAAAATATGAAAACATGGGAACAACTAACAGAGAGAGAACAGTTACTAACTTATATCTCTGATGTCCACAAGGACGCATATGGCTTTAGGCCACGTGGTTCTTACGACAACTATTCTGTAGTTGAGCTCAAGGCTGAGTTAGACAGACTTTGTGAGATTGCTGAAGAAGAATACAAACAGCAGCAAGCTCTTGAAGCCGAGAACTACAAGGCTCTTCATAAGCACTTTGCAGATTTAGTGAATATGGGGGCTAAAGACTTCAAACAGGCTCTTGCTTGGGACGTTCAAGCTGAAGAATGTGAGTATGAAGGCTATGTTGATTATGGCTTTTATTGCTACAAAAAAGGCTTGGCTTATGGCAAGCAGAGAGTTCTAGAAAGATTAGCAAGTTAATTGCGCTTTTGGTCCTATTGAGTGTTGACTCTTGGTTTACAAGAGTCTATAATGTGATAGTAAATATAGAAATGGAGATGTTATGTCAGAGCAACTATTCAAATATGCAGGCTATTCAGTAACAGAGTCAGGCCAGACTAAGGCTAGATTCGGTAATGATATGGTCTCGCGCATAAAAAAACTTACGGCAAATTCTAATACAAACACTTGGTTTGCAGAACTGCCGGAAGCTATGACCAAGAAGGATGCGTGTAATTACTTACTACAAAACAACGAGGAAATTGCCTCGAATTTTGAAGTAAAAGATGCGCTACAGAAGGTCGTATATCGTAATGCACCTCGTGTAACGAGAACGGTTAATTTAGGAAACCCTACGGTTTCTTCAACAACCGTTGTCAACGAGAGTGTGAATTCAACCAATGAAATGGGAGGCCAAGATGGCAACAACTAGAGTAACTCAGGAACAAAAAGTTCTTAACTTTTTGAATACCGGTGCTTCATTAAGCAATGCTGTGGCAACACACAAGCTTAAAGTAAATAGACTTCCTGCTAAGATTAATGTTCTTAGAGGTAAAGGATATCCTATTTACACAAACACTAACCAACAAGGTAATGCTACCTACAGGTTAGGAACTCCTAGCAGAGCAATGATCTCAGCAGCTTTTGCAGCTGGTGTATCTTTTAGCTAAACTGCTAGTCAACCAAGGGATATTGCTATCATAAGAACCATATCCCTTGGTTTATTTTTATATACATATAAATAAAAGAACAAACACAGGAACACAATGACCAATCCATTAGGTAAAGAATTACTAGAAGCCCTGGAGGCCAAATATAGGGGCGACATAGCTACAGCGGTAGCCAACATAAGAGTTTACATAGAAAATCCAGCTGGAATAGGCGAACACCCAGACGTAGTTCAAGCAATGGATACACAGATAGAGATTATAGCATCAGCACAAGAAAAATTAGATATCTTATTAAGTAGAAGATATAATTTTAGCGGAGCGAGGACTCCCGTTGAATAAGGTGACTTGCTTTGGAGACGAATTTATAGGCGCAGAAGTATCTCAGACAGGAGATAATATGCACACGGTTAATTATATAAGAGAAGGTGAGATAATCTTTTCTAATTATGTTTTTAATGATAACTTGGAATCAGGGAGACTTGATTCTATTGAAATGGCAACTAAATTTGTTGAGAGTGAGAAACTAAAGAATGGCAAACAATGTTTACAGTAAAATAATATTACAAGATGCTAATATAGATGCTGAAAAAGCTTTTGTAGAAGTATTTAATTATTTAGAAGACAACGGTGAAAAAGGTCTAGAATATTCTCATATTCTTCCTGAAACAGAAATAATGGACAACTCATATTATGATGAGAACATTGGTCCTAGATTTGCAAACATCACAAAGTATATGGGAACAGAAGTAGAAATAACTTCTGGTTGGATGTCGCCTCACATATTTTTTGAAATACTAGGAGAACATCTATCCTCATATGACCCTGATGTAAAACTAACTATGCAATATATAGATGAATATTATGTATTTGCAGGAGTTTATACATGGTTTGATGGTATGGAACAAAAAGAAGAATCAGGTGGTTGGTTTAGAGAACAACACGAAGAGATAGGAGGCAATCCTAGTGACTTGCCAGATTTTATATATGACACAATAGATGAATGGGTAGAAGATGAAATTAGATTATAAAGACGTAGGTAAAATAGGTATAACCTGTTCTACATTTGATTTACTACATGCAGGACATGTTGTAATGTTAGAAGAAGCTAAACGTCATTGTGATTATCTAATAGCAGCCCTACAAGTAGACCCTACACAAGACAGAAAAGAAAAGAACAAACCTATACAAAGTGTCGTAGAAAGACAAATACAACTAGCAGCAGTTAGATTTGTAGATGAGATTGTAGTATATAACACAGAAAAAGAATTAGATGATATATTTTTAACCTTGCCTATTAATGTTAGGATTATAGGAGAAGAATATAAGGACAAAGATTTTACGGCAAAGAAAATTTGCTATAAAAGAAAGATAGAGATAATCTATAACAAGCGAGATCATTCTTTCAGTAGCACTGATCTTAAAAAACGAACTAAAATTATGGAGATAAAATGAAAACAAATGCAGTTCAAAGAATAGTAAATTGTCTAAAGGCAGAGAAGAAAGCATTACATGGTGAATTCAAAGCCTATTGGAAAAAGACTGCTCAGGACATCGCTACAAAAAACAATATAGATATAGCAGATGTAAAAGAAAACTTGGAGCTTTATGATGCAAGAAATTATCAAAGTGGTAGCTACCACTAACATTTGGCAGAACTTCGGCGAAGTAAAAGAATATCCTATGTGGAGATCACAAGGAAGCGCTGAATATATTATAGGCTATTGCAAAGAGTTACCTTCTCATACTGAAGTAGGAGAAATGATTACAAAACTACAACATATATTAGAAGGCAAAGTAACAGACAATGTAATAGAAATATTCTCAGGTTATGAGATATATGAAAAAGACAAACTAACACATAATGAATATTTCCAACTTAATCAAGGAGGGTCAATTGACTTCCCAGCAGAAGACATCACGAAAATCAAAGTCGAAGAATAGATTTACTGTAGGCTTCACATACTTTGATGAGCCACATATACTCAAACAACAATTTGAGATATGGAAAATGTGGCCTAAAGATGTTGAAATTATATTAGTTGATGATGGGAGTGAACATTCACCTGCCAAAGATGTTATTGAAGAGGCAGGATTCAAGATGGAAGATTGGAATGCAGACTTTAGATTATTTAGAGTCACAAGGAATTTAGGATTCAATTCACATGGTTGTAGAAATCTAATAGCAAAATATGCTGAGACAGATACTATTGCCTTTTTGGATATGGATTGTAGAATACATGAAGGAGACATTGCACTCTTAAAACAAATGATATTCAATCCTGAAAAGATATATTTACATAGACTGTATATGTATCAAGATCAAAAGTTATCTACTGCTCCAGGGCATAGAAACTGTTTTATAATTAACAAAGAACTATATTGGGCTGCTGGTGGTTATGATGAGTCCTTCACAGGATATCATTATGGCGATTGGGAGTTTCATGAAAGAGTAGAAAAACTACAGGAGGAAAGAGGGACTTCTCCTACATGGGAAACGACTGGCATCACGGTTACCTGCACAAGAAAAGGCAGACATGGCTCTGTTAGACACGATGAGAATCTAACATTAGGTAGAACTACACATTATATTGATGATGAGTTATTCTATACAGATAAAACAGAGGGTCAAGTTAAAAAATTACGAGGAACCAAGAAGCAAGTTATAGACTTTCCATTTATTGAAGTCTTATAAATACTGCTTATGAGGTTTACAGAATTTTTAACAGAACAATCCGAGGAAGATAAACTCAAACATTTAGAACATGTTGAGGACCACGTCATCCATTCAGGACATAAAGGTTTTGGACACGCATTTCATACACTAAATGATGTGCATAACAACCTGCAAGGCAAAGGTGG
>CETW01014936.1_pt1 | contig 20452 bp, 15 predicted proteins | sample 361381 | NCBI WGS metagenome assembly CETW01 (sample SAMEA2620570, study PRJEB7988) | marine metagenome | isolation source: saline water (ENVO:00002010), including
TCGTCATCTTCATCATTGTAGTCTGGCCATCCGTCCCCGTCAAAGTCCGTAACATTCCCGACACCATGGAATATCACCTCCCAAGAGTTCACAGTCCCCGAGTTTGACCCAGACACAGAGTCCCTTACTTTCAACTTCCAATCACCTTGAGACGACTCATCCCAGTGCTGTACAGTGCCAAACCTCCAATTTGCGTAGTCCGCGTTGTTGTCAGTATGCTCCTCTGCGAGCCAAGACTCATGCCCACTTGGTGATTCGAGAACTATGTCCAACTCACCTCTAGCGTCATGTGTGATATCAACAACCACATCAATGGACTCTAAGCGCAAGTCCACTGGAACTGATAAGTTAAACTCAGTCCAAGTTGAGGGCCCATTGTCAATCTCAATATTGGAGGTGTATGGGCCGAAGCTAGCATTGGTCTCTTCACCGCTACTGCTCCAATTCAGTGCTAGGGAAACCGCTGCTCCGGCATCTACGGCACCGAAGCCGAACTTGTGTGATACGTCATGACCCGCACCGTTAACGTTCCAAGATGAATCATTAGCATCGTTCTTTCTCGAGGAATGGACTAGGATGTTCTGAACGTCCCTCCAAGTAAGATCTGGATTAGCCTCAAGAACGAGGGCGATGACCCCAGAAACCAGAGGTGTGGCACTCGATGTCCCTCCAAAGTCGTGGGTCACGTCACCACCGTCATAACCTCCGTTACCAGTGATGTCAGTCGTAGTGATACCCTCGTATGTCGGTGACCCTCCATCTGAGTGAGCGGCAACCAGGATGTTTGCACCTGGCTCTGAATACCACGACTGCTCCCCATAGTGGGTAATCGCTGAGACTGCAATGGTGTACCTGCTGTTGGAATAACCATCGTAGTTTGAATTGTCATTAGAAGCCAGCCCATTGCCTGCTGCCCATGTGTATATGTTCCCAAGACCGGACCTCCCATTGTAGATTGAGTCTTCAATTGCCGCGATAGTTATGGGACCCGGACCATCTAGGATGTTGCCAGAGTCAAATGGTCCCCAAGAGTTTGAGTAAATGTCTATCCCACCATTGTGATAGCTCAATGCATCGGCACCAGTAGAGTCTGAAAAACCACAAGCGATTAGTCTGTGACCAGCAATACTTGCCCCAAAGGCAGCCCCTGTAACTCCGATTGAATTATTCCCAGTTCCAGCGGCAACTCCGGCTACTGCCGTCCCATGCCCATCTGAAGAGCTAGGATCAGGATCAGCATCATCGCCACACCAGTCGTAAGAGTGTACTGAAACGTAGTTATCAGTAAGATCTGGATGTGAATGCTCCACACCATCATCAATCACGCTGATAACTACTCCAGAACCATTGAACGAGTCCCAAACCCCCATTACATTAGCATCCTCTCCCGCCTCCCCACTGGTTTGTCCAGAGTTGTTGAGGTGCCACTGATCATCGAAATACGGATCATTGGGTTCAAATCTAGGGGAGAAAGTCTTCTCAATTAGCGGAGAGAAAGACTCGATTTCACCATTCTCAAATGACTTAGTGAGACCTCCGAGAGCATCCCTCGAATCATCGAATGTCCAGATGTATGACCCCTTGAGAAACGCTACTGGCTCGATCTCATCGGGTTGTGCTTCTGTATTGCGGTGATTCTCAGATGACACACCAGTTACCACTAACCAAGAATCAACCTCAGCAAGAGAATCAACGTCGTACAAATCCATGTCCGAGACCCTCTCGAAGGCAATCTGAACATCTCTCGAATAGGATTGCATTACTTCATTGACAACGATTGGGGCGGTCCCCGTATCTTTCTCCTCCGCCAGAACATGGCCAAATGGTGCGAAAACCATAATCACGATTACCAATGACGCTACTCTCACAGCCCATCTCGGTAATCTGGAGAATATAGCCGTTCGGTTTCTTTGCTAGTTGATTATCAAGGTTACAATATACGAATGTCGACGCTTAGCTGCAATATGATGATGAATTCCATGAAAAATGAATTCTCAAATCACAAATCTCCACTATTGCCCTCTAAATTCAGAAATAGCAGCGTGGACTTCCTCATCCGTCATCATCCTCCTCTTACTCTTCGCTACTTCGAACATATGTGCCACTAGATCGTCTTCGGCCGCGTACCCATTCCTCTCGAGCCAGTGAATTACATTAGAACGACCACTCATATGCCCGATCCTGATTACTTGCTGAAGACCGAAATCACCAGCAGGAACTCCAGAGTATACTCGGTCAGCAAGCCAGTGATCACCTTTGTTCATCGCCTTGATAACAGCTGATGCGTGAACTCCCGTACCAGTTTCGAAAGCATCCTCTCCGAATACCGGATAATTGTGAGGTAGGGCGACTTCAACATATTCGTGCGCCTTCCTGGTGTATTCATTCAGCATCGTAAGGTCATTCTTGATTACTCCCATCAGACTCAGATTTACTAGGGTCTGGTCCAGAGGGGCATTCCCAGCCCTCTCACCCACTCCTAGGGCCGTACCATGGATTACATCTGCACCCGCCTCGTAAGCAGCTAGATTGTTCGCAACCCCAAGTCCTCTGTCTTGATGCCCATGCCAGTTTACTTCGATGTCCCTTCTTTTCACCCCCGAGTCTGGAATCACCTCATCCTGGATGAAACCTAGGAGTTTCCTAACGCCATTGGGAGTGACATGCCCGCAGGTATCACAAACGCAAATTCTATCGGCACCCAATTCGATAGCCCTAGAGTACACTTCCTTGATTTCCTCCGGCTTGCTCCTAGTAGTGTCCTCTGTGACGAACATTACTGGAATGTCGTTGTCAACAGCGAAGGTGACTGCCTTTTCTGCCGTGGAGATGATTTTGTCCATGGTCCATCCCTCAGCGAACTGCCTAATCGGACTCGTTCCAAGGAAGGCACTAGCCTGAATCTGCGTCTCGTGCTTTGCTTGCAAGTCAACTAGGGGCTCAATATCTGATACAACAGTCCTAACAGCGCAACCCGGTCTCAGATTGTAACCACTCTCACCCATGTGCTCCAGCATCGCATCTATGTGATTGACATGGAAAGGGCCCGCACCGGGAAGTCCAAGGTCTACCTTCTGGATACCAAGATTCTCCATGTAGTCGATCAACTCAATCTTCTGTTCGATAGAAGGGTTCCTGGCGCTTGGACTCTGTAGACCGTCTCGGAGGGTTTCGTCGTCAAACCACAACTCATGTGGGTGATCAGACTCGTCTCTATCAATGGAGTAGTCAATAGAATTCCAGTCATAGATTAGGTCATGCTCTTCCACTGTCTCACCCCTGACCTCCCATGGTACGCTCGGTGTTTGAAGCCATCGGGGGCTATGAACTCGATTTGAGCTCAGTCCGCCCAATGAAAGCCAAGGAAATTATTGCTCCAAAACCAGTCCCCACTTGTCCAAAACTTCCCGTAACCAGAACTACGAACATCAATGCAAGATAAAGCATCGAAACAAAGAATGAGTTTGCTGCACTGGCAATTCTCCCTGAATCGTCCGGCATCTCCGAAATATCGATTCTCCAAACAGTTGAAGCGTACCAGATGCTTAGTCCCAGTATCGTCCAGCTTAGGACATGGTAATCCCACTCATTTACCTCAATCTCCCCGAAAGAAAGAGGTGCTATTATCGAGAGAAGGATCAGCAGGATTGAATACAATTTCATCTCAAAGATTGTTCTTTCCGGTCCTTTCACGTTAGGCAACATTGGTACGCCCACCTTGGCGTATTCTTCAGACCTGTATAGTGCAAGAGCCCAGAAGTGGGGCGGAGTCCACAGGAAGATCAGAATGAACATGAACCAAGGCATCGGACTTCCAAGGTCGAATAGGGACTCAATTGCCGAAACCAGGGAACTATCGGAGATGGAGAGGCCATCCACACTAGCGGCCCACCCGATCACAGGGGGGGTCGAACCAGCGATGCCTCCGATGACAATGTTCTGAGGGGTACTTCTCTTCAACCACATACTGTAAACAAGGACATAGAAAAGAATGCTGAATGCCGACCAAAAGGCAGCGACTTCATTAGACATCAAATAGAACCATAAAACCCCAATGATGGATATCGAAATGCCGAAAATCAGAGCCGACACCGCACTCACTTTGCCCGAGGGAATCGCTCTTTCTTCTGTACGCCTCATCATTGGATCGATATCCCTATCGTACCACATATTGATCGCGTTAGCACCTCCGGCTGTGAGATAACCCCCAACCAGAACAACTAGCATTGTCTCAATCGAGTCCTCTGATAGACCCCCTCCTAGTGAGTCATGAACAATCACTGCGCATATTGCAGTTATCTGCAGTAGAACGACCACTCTCGGCTTAGTCAAAGAGAAGTAACTCGCTATCGTAGACGAAATCATACAACCTCATCCTTGGAAATAACGCATCCAATCCACGCAGTGGCCATTGCAAGGAAAGTCAGTGAGGCCAGCATAAGGTGAACCAATGAAAGTAACTCAAAGAACCCTTCTTCCATGTCCCATGATATTACGTAAATTGCTCCAATTGAAGCATTAGCAACGAATAGTCCGGTTGATGCGAATATCCAATTCCTCAGAATGTGAGCCGAACCCTCTTCGGACTCCTTCCATATCAGGTAGGAGGAAGCAACCATTGCAACCAGCATCCCACCAACTAGCCATCTATGAATCATCTGTGACTGCAAAACTAAGTCTTCCAATGGGTCCACCAGATTCCCTCCGCAGAGAGGCCATGTATCTGGGATTCCATCCACCCCACACCCCAGATTAGCACCGGGAGTCGTGGACACGAAAGTACCAGAGAATATCGAGATGAATGCTCCTATCGACAACCAAGCAACTCTGCTCCTCCATCTTTTTGAGATTCCATGATCTACATCTAACCAGCCTGGAACCCCTCCCTCTGCTATTGTGATGGTTAACCATAGCCAAAACATGCTAATCGTGAATGCTAGTGCAGAACTCAGGTGAAGTGCAACACTCCAGTGCAAGTTGTCCATCTCAACTGTCAACCACCCAATTCCTCCTTGCCAAATGATTAGCACCGCTGTCAAAGTGGACGCGAATCTGACATCTTTACCCGGATCTCCATTTTTCCTTAGCAATAACCAGTTTAGCAGAACCAGTGGCCCTAGAAATGCACCGGCAAGGAATCTGTGGGACCATTCTGTGAAGATCTGGAACGTTGAGTATCTATGCCCAGAACCACGCGAGTCAACCTCCTCCGGATTCTCCGCCCACCATGCCCCTTGCTCCTCTTCTGAGATGTCGAAACCAAATGTCCCGAAACACAATGGCCAATCTGGACAAGACTCACCTGCATCGTATATTCGAATCAGCCCTCCCAAGCCGATTACTACAATTGTCAGACCCAACAGCCAGGCTGTCAGACTCTTCGAAACCTTCCAGTCAGTCAAATGCTATCGCTCCCTGTAAGGGGCTGCAACCCTTCACTCTTCGTGCGGGTCGATGTCGATGGGAATCTTATTTTGCTCATATTCCAAGGTCGCTATCTTCATTGGATCTAGCACAACCTTCTCCTTCGCGTCATCGACGCCATAGAGTTGAATCAACTCGCTGCTATATTTTTCGCGCAACTCGTCCTCGGTTACGAAGAGCGGTGCACCCATGCTAATCTGAAGCGCTCTGGCACCAATTATTCTGGCCTTTTCGAAGCGCGTGTGGGTTCTTACTGGCTCAACCATCGGGGCGGTCGACCGGAGACCCCCAAATAAGGTCTATGACTCCACCCTGAGATTGATTTGGCGACTATGGGGCTTCCACCATCATGGCTACAGCGTTCCCACCGCCCAGACAAACAGTCACAATCCCCCTTTTTCCTCCAGTTCTAATCATTGCATTTACCAGAGTCATAAGGCATCTAGTTCCTGTAGCTCCAAGAGGGTGACCTATTGCTATAGCACCGCCATGAGGGTTGAAGCAATCGTCCGAAACTTCCAGCGACTTCCTAATGGCACAAGATGCCGAGGCGAAAGCCTCGTTGTGCTCCAGAATGTCGACCTCCCCAATCGTCCTCCCTGATTTTTCTAGAAGCTTCTCCACCGTTGGAATTGGAGCAGACATAACCCTGCTCGCCTCCACTCCAGAGGTGGCATATTCCACTATCTTAGCCAAAACGGGCAACCCAAGCTCCTCTGCCGCTTCTTCGGAGGCGATTAGAACAGCAGATGATCCATCGGATACTTGGCTGGAATTTCCTGCTGTAACCTGTCCTTCCTTCGAGAAAACGGCTCTAAGTCCACCAAGAACTTCTTCATTAGTCTCAGATCTAATGCCCTCGTCTCTCGTCAACGAACCAACTGGGAAAACCTCGTTGTTGAACCACCCCTCTTCCCAGGCTTTGTTGGCAAGTGCGTGCGATCGTACAGAGAACTTGTCCGCCTCAACTCTACTGATCCCATGCTCCTCTGCGACTGTCTCTCCCGTGTTTCCCATCGATTCTCCTGAGAATGCGTCCTTCAAACCGTCTTCCATCAATACTGACTCAAGTGAGGAAAAAGAGACGTCTTCCCCCTTCTTGACACCCCTAGCTAAGTGCGGAGCATTGCTCATTGACTCCATCCCACCAGCAACAACCACTCTAGATACCCCAGCTCTGATTTCTGTCGAAGCTATCATTGCGGCTTTCAGACTCGAGCCACATACCTTGTTGATGGTTGTGCAGGGGGTGGTGACAGGCATCCCGGCTCCAATCGCCACCTGCCGAGCGGGAGCCTGACCGCAACCCGCTTGGAGTACCTGTCCCATGTACACTTGGTCAACAATGCCCATCCCGGGGTCGATTCCAGCTCGTTCCAATAACTCCTTTACTGTTAGAATTCCGAGGTCTACTGCGCTGTAATCCGAAAGTGCACCTCTGAACTTTCCCACTGGAGTCCGGGCATAGGCACATATGACAGGAACAGGCATGCCCTTTCGACTGACGTCCTAGCCTTCAATGGCACGATGCCGAATCAACTTCGCAATTCACGAATCTACAGTGTATCCGTAAAAATCTGCATTAAGCAAATCCGGCCTGTTCTGTGGCTTCACGAGTATAGTCCTGACTTCCCAAAGATCCTTGAAAATTCTGTATCTTGCAGTGGCATCAAGGTAGTCAACTCCACTGGTCCCCCCTGTCCCGGTCCTCTTCCCAATGATCCTCTCGACCATTCGTGCATGGTCATGCCTCCACTTCGCCATCGACTCCTCGAGTTCTACGAATGCATCGATTAGTTTCCTAGGCCATGTTAGAAGAGGTAACTCTCGATAAGATTCGATGAATAGGAGGCCGGCACGACCACGACTCACCACCCCATCTGGAATTAGGAATGAGGTAGCTGACTCCTGAGCAGAATCCAATCTCTCCTTCATCCTATTCGAGGCATCTCCGCCCATCCCGGACATTCTCTGCAGTGCCTCGTCCCCCATCTGGAGGTGTGCCTGTAAGTGTGAGTCGACGTATTCCCTAACGGTGTCCTCGTCCCCCTCGCTTCCGAAAATGGAACCCATGATCGGGGTTCGTTCCATCCACCTCATCAGAGAGTCATATAGGGACTCATTCCCTAGTTCCGCCTCCAGCCTTTGCAAGACCTCCTCGTCCTTCCCCCCTCTCTCTGCTAGCTTTCTGAATGTCTCAATGGGATCCATTCCAAACATTCGGTCTTCAGTCTCCAAACCCAGTAGGGACTCGAATTCCCGCATCTGGAAAGACTCGAATCCAGAGGCAGTGCCCAATCCATCCCTGAAAGCCAGGAATCCTTGTGGCGTCAGAGTCTCTAGCACTGTCCACTGACTCGCCATCAAACGGAAAATCTCAGTGGTTCTTGACAGATGGCCTACAGCACGGGGGATGTCGTCTTCGGGTACTGGAACCTGTGCAAGGATGTCCCTAGTTTCAGAAAGTTCTCTGATTATTTGCTTGAACCAAAGCTCAAATGTCTGATGGACGATTATGAAGTGCATCTCATCTGAAGAAACGCCCCTATCATCGCCTTGTAGATCCAATAATTCGTGGAGTCTTAGGTAGTCGCCATAGGTCCAGTTGCCAGACTCCCCGCTTCCGCTCATAGCCTCGCATGAGGCAGCCCACTTGAAGCGTTGTCGCCGAATTAGAACTACTATAACGCCCCAATGTGTGGCCAATTTGATGCCTGAGCCAATTGGTTGGCCTGAAGACCCAGACGCACCTCGTCCCGAACCTGCAAAATCACTGCTCGTGGAGGAAGGTTTGGAAATCGTCGCCCCGATGGAGAGTGACGCGCTAGAGCTGTTCAACATAGTGGATGAAAACCGGGCATATCTTAGGAAGTGGTTGCCTTGGTTGGATGACGTCAAATCAGTGGATGACGAACTTTCCCTTATCAGAAGCCTCTACGAGAAAAAGGCAGATGAGTTCAGATTCTACCTAATTCGTCAATTCGGTAATCTGGTGGGAGTGATAAGCCTGAACTGGTTGGATTGGAGTAACAGGAGCTTCGGGCTGGGTTACTGGGTTTCTCAGTCATCGACCGGTCAGGGTATAATCACCAAGGCTTGCTCCAGGCTGATAGATCACTGCTTCTATGATCTGAAGCTCCATAGGTCGGTAATCGAAGCAGCAGTCGAGAACTACCCTAGCCGAGCCGTTGCAGAGAGGCTTGGGATGAGGATAGAGGGGATGTCGAAGGACAGGGAATGGCTGTATGATCACTTCACTGACTCTGCACTATACGCAATCACTGAACCAGAGTGGAAGGCCAGACATCAAGGCTGAATTAGCCCGTGGTCTTCCACAGAGCATCCACCTGGGGGAAGACAGGAAAGAACGTCTTCCTGCGCCAAACCAGTAGATTTCGAGATCCTGTTAGCGACGCTGTCCTTCTTTTCAGTGCCTGGAACTACCCTGGCCCATCTTTCACAAATCTCCGAGATAATCTTTGGAACCCCAGACACCGGGAGGGGCACGCCGTTCACTACAGCCAATCCGATTGCAATCTCCAGAGGAGTGTCCCGATGCCAACTCCTCTCGCCCCTCACCACGAATGATCCCCTTGCTAGTGACTCTCCCGTCTCCGTGGTCTTGGAGACCTGACTAGATCTGGCATGGAAAGCAGTAGCTGCTGCACCACCGCTTCCCCACGCCCTCGACCAGCAAACAGATATCTGAGCCGCTTCTGAGATGATAGAGTCGTCCAATTCACGAGCATCTTCCAAACCCTCTCCAAGCGTCTGGGAAATCTGCAGTGATGCCACCCCTTCTGGGACGATCCCTTGCTGAGAATTACTCGGGACCAAACCGTCTTTGAGTTTCAGAGAGCATGAAGGTGCACCGTGCAGGTCAGCATGGAAGTACAGGTCACTGGTCGTGAGGTGCTTCCTGACTAACACGTCGTTTCCCTTGGCGTCTTTCCCCCCAATCATAAGATGACCTCCAGATACTATCGCCCAGCGATACTTCTCGAACCAGAATCTTCTGGCCCTCTTCCTTCCCTTGAGCCTCCCCGAGGCTGCCTCCTTGGCAGCTTTCTTCTCAGCATTCTTCCTGGACCTCTCCGTCTTCTCTAGAGCCTCTTGCGCTCCCTTCGCCTTGTTCTTCTGGGTTCGGGCCTCTTCGAAGTACCTCTGGGCATTCTGGTGCACGGTCTTGGAACTCTCTAGGGTGACCTTTGCCCCTGGATCCCCGTCCTCATCTGGCAGGTATGCAACAAAGGTATGCTTGGAAGGGTCCACGCTGTCAACCCAAACAACCTCTCGGGCTATTTCTGCAACATCGTGCCAGCCCTTCTCATCGACGGCGGAACTAAGCTGTGTCAGAATTTCATCCACATGCTCCCAGTTATCCTGAATCGACTTACCAAGCTCCTGTGTGATTGTCGCCCTCTGGTTGAACCTCTCTATCGCTTTCTCCTGCTGGGAAGCCCTCCTGGACAGCTTCGAACTTTCGTCCTCTGCTCGTTCACCGGTCTCGATCAACTTCTCCTCCTCCCTTCGGATGAAAGCTGCTGCATCATGGGATCCGAATATGAAATCGTAGACTTGGGATAGTTTGCTGACGTTTACTCTCATTGACTCATCCATCGATGGAAGGTTGATTGGCGAAAACTCGATGATTCCAGACGCTGCCGAATCCCTCTCCGACTCGTTGTCTGCATCCATCCATGATTTCTTGGATTCAGAATCGGAAAGCCAGATGTTGCCTCCTTTTCCATCATCTAGTTCTCCTAGCATTTCCTTCAAACCAGACTCGAGCGAATCCCTCTGCTCAATGGTGAGGGAATCAGATTGCGCATCTTCTTCTAAGCCTGAGATGGAGCATACTGCACTAGCGTACACTCTGCCGAGATTGGCCCTTGAGGCAAGGGTTCTGATTAGGGCATGATCGCTGCCATCTAGTATCCCATCAAGGGAATCCCTATCCAGATTCCTTGGATCTACTGCCTCTGGAGGGGGTGAGTATCTCTCTCCCTTCTTCAGTGAACGACTGGCGTATTTGGCATGTGTTAGCGGGCGGACGATTACTCCCTGCTCATCTAGAAGCACGACGTTACCATCTCGGAATAGCTCTATCACGAGGCTTAGACGACCTCTTCCATGCTCGAATTCCATTCGAATCACCCTGTCGAATCCGAATTGCTCTACTCCGACCAATCTGGAGTTGTTGAGGTGCTTCCTCAGAATCATTGCGAACTGAGAGGGTTGGGTAGGCATCGGCCTGTCCCTGTTTGATGCGTATGCCCTCAGACCCCTAACTATCACTAGATCCGTCGATGGCTGCCCCTTCCTGTTCAGACGCAGCACAATCTGCTCGTAGTGCGGTTGGTACGCCTTCCTCACTCTCGCACCAACCATGTCAGACATCTCTCGCACAATTCGTGCGATTTCGAACGAGGATGACTGGCTCCGCATGTTTCTCGTTATCTTCCGGAACGGCGCCCTTCATCAGGGAATCGATAGAAGAGGTCCGAAATTCAAGGTAGGGAAGAGTGGAAATCTCCGATCTCACTCAGGACATCTGGTTCGTGGGCGTACTGGTTCGAAGGGACCTTAATCATCCTGCAATTTGGAATGGAATCTGCGATCCTCTCTACCTTCTCGAAGTCATGCAGGGTATCCGATGTGGCGGTCATCACTGCACATGGGACTTCGATATTGGATAGGTCCTCAGGAAGGCTGTATCCCAGGTTCCACCTAGCAGAGAGGAGCATTTTCGGGACGTCCTGAGCTAGGAGAGCCCTTCGGTAACGGACCTTCTGCCCCTCTTCCTTAGTCCTCCTGTTCACCACCCACGCCACGAAACCAACCATCTTCCGGAAAGCCACCATGGGTAGAGGCGAGTAGATGATCATCCTAGACCATAGAGGGAATCTGAAGTCGGGGTTCGGAGCAAGGAGGATAGAACTCCTCCCCCTCAAATGCCCCTTCTCGAATGCATCGATGAGTATGGTCGACCCAAGGGATGAAGAGTACCAGTCAATACTCTCCTGATCGACATCCAAGGCATCGAGAACTGCTTCGATGTCTCTTGCGTGCCTTTCGATGGAGAAGTCATCCCTTGAAATCCTCCTGTCGAATCTCGAACTGGCCTTCTCTCTCGTCTCGATGTATATCAGGTGCCTTCTCTTGGCCCACTCCGTAACCAATGGCCTCCATCCCTCGAAGAGGGAACCCCACCCCGGGACCATTACCACGGTCCCGGAATCCGGCTCTATGCCTTCTTCTTTCCAGACCAGGGCCCTTATCGAGACCCCGACTTCAACATCTACCCAATGCTCTTTAGCAACTAAACCATCCAAATCCGGTGAACCGCTCCAGAGGTATTCCACGACAATCTGAACAATCGCTTTGATTTCAGCGTTCTCTTTCTATCGGGTCACCTTCTTCTTCTCGAGGTTCTCCTCCCACCGGAAGACCTCCTCCTCGATGTACGAACTCTCCTATGGCGAGCCCTCCTTCGGAACCTAGGTCCAAATCTCGATCCCCAGTACCTCCCGCCGTGCCCATAATGGGATCCTCCGTGATGCCCACCTCCGGAATTAAAATGAATTCCCCAATCGCTTCCCCAGCTTGATTTAGGCCCATTGCTGAATCTTGCGTTTACAAGGGTTACAACCAAGATGACTAGGAAAAAAGGCCCACAGCAGAAGAAGAGGACCCATCCTCCCTCACCAGGTGGCTCTAGCATGCTTTCTTCGGGATTTTCGGGATTGTACCATACGGTAACTGCACTACCCACAGGCTGCTCTACGTTCATTACGAAATCTCGACAGGGATCAGACCATTCTCCCAAGAAAAGCCCATCTTGTGATCTAAACTCGGTGCCGTTTACGTCGAATGAGTACTTCACATTGGCACTGCACTCGTATCCTACCTCCCAGTAGCAGTCGTAGTATTCGTCCCACTCTTCATCATACAAGCAACTCTCGTATTCGAACTGGAACTCTACCCAATCAGTTCCCTCCAGGACGACGCCGCTGGTTGTGTTGTACACCGTCTCACTTTCCATCACGATAGCCCCCATTCCGAAGAAGAACATGGTGATCATCGCTGCCATTCCAATCGCCAACGCCTCTCCTTTGGATAGCCACCACAGGCCGAAAACACCATCTCCGGAGTCATTGGGAACTTTCCTTTCTTGGATAACTCGTTCGGATGCTTCCTGGCGCAGGGTGATTACACTATCTTCCATTTCCATATCGATCTCATTTAGAAATGAATTTCCAAGTAGGATATAGTCACTTTTCATGCCGTCTCCAGTAGCACCCATTACGTTCCGAACAACGATATCTCCTACCCTAACCTCATCGAGTACCATTTTGTAGAACATGGCCTTTCCGTTGGCTGTATTTGACCAGTATCCCACACCTCTGGTCCCTCCAACGAAATCCCCCATCTCCGTACTCATTGCGCAATGGCTGGCACCAGTGTCTACCAAGAATTTGACTTCTCTTCCATTTACCGTACCACTTGTGTAGTAGGCCCCATTTGATGCTACTCTGACTCTAACTTCCCCTCCTGCTGCATTTAGTGAAGATGACTCTGGGTTGAGGTCGGTCGTCCTCTTCTTTAGCTCGGCCATTTCAAACTCGTGCTTGGCCTCAGCCATCTCCCTTTCACGCCTGATTCGCTCCTTCTCGGATTCTTCGATCATTTCTTCAACGGACTTTGGCTCCTCATCTTCCTCGTCTTGCCACCATTGATCCTTACTAGCCATCTTGGTCGTTTCTAGCATCATGGACTTCGTTTTGAACGTTCACACGTTTTCATTCGACAAAGTAACGTCCTTCGGAAAATCTAACCCTTCCGGAATGCACTAGCATCTTCAGGTGTGAGAGAGACTGATCCTTGGCCAGCATCGGGTGTGCATCGGGTGTGTCGGAGTATGCGATGTCCGCTATCTCGGAGATAGTTCTAGCCCCGGATTCGACTGCTTCGAAGACCCTCTGGTGACGCTCCTTCCTGTGATCTATGTACTGGCTGAGGATCCGCTCTGGATTGGGAATGAGGGGCCCATGACCGGGGAACAGAGTGTGGGCCGAAATTTCCCTTAGCCTCTCCAGTCCCTCGATGTACGCACCCATGTCTCCGTCATTGGAAGGTACTAGGATGGTTCCCACCATCGTGCAGTTGTCTGCAGACACTATCCCTGGCTCGCCTACCAGGCAAATCTGTCCCGGGCAGTGTCCTGGAGTCGCTAGCACCTCCCAATTGGAAATCCCGCTCGGACCCCTAATTTCGATGACCTCGCCCTCCTCCAGGATCCTTCGCTGCCCTGCTCCGGGAAGGGCTTCCAGTGTCTCATGGCTCGCCCAAACAGGTGCATGGTAGATTTCTTCGATCATCTCCAGATCGCCTAGGTGGTCCTGATGGCGATGAGTGAAGATTGTGGCAACTATGTCGCTTCCGTCAGCATGGATCTCCTCCACCTTATGACGAAGCAACTCCAATCCGTCTTGGTCCTTGATTGCAGGATCGACAATCAGCCTATCTCCTCCTCTCTCACCGAGGACGAAGCAGTTCGTGTGTGTGGACGGGGGAAGGGTATTCGTCGGTATCAGGATGCACTCGACTCCTGGTCCATATTCGAATCTATGAGGGCCGGAGGGGGGGTCTTTGGCCATCTCCGCACAGGCAGAAACTAGGTCTGCTTCTTCCATTAGCTCTAGCAAGTCTCTGAATATCGTCAATATCGGGGGCGGGACATGCAACTCGCTCCTCTCCCACGAGGCGATGATATCTCCAGGTCTCCACCAGCGAAACTCATCGAACTCACTCCTTCCAGGTGGGAATGAAGGATTCACCCCTGAATCCCCCAAGGAAACGTGAAAGAACAGGTTGTGGAATCTTGTAGGAGACTGGGGAGGGGTAATCCTCTCTGTGATAACTTCGCATTCGAAACCAGCAGTGGAAATGGCACCTTCCTCAGCGACCTCCAACCACCCCGACTTGTCTTTGCAGACAATCTCCCTAATCTCGTCGTTCACCTCCAAGAAACCCCCCTTTCCATCCGGAGAGATTCCGACTTCCTCCACCATCTCCCTAAGGAGGGTGAATGCTGAGATCCTGTCTTCTCCCATTTCCGAAAGCCATTCTGGTTGTTTTTCTGCAGCCCTCCTATCTACCCTGCTCACTCCTCCTCCTGGGAATGACCAGAGGTCTGGGAATGCAGGGAGCTCAGAACTCCTGTGGCCCATCAGGACCTCATGCCCGTCATCTGCTTCTCTGCTCAGCATTACTGATGCAGAGGGGATGTACGCGCGTGCCTCGAGAGGGGGAATCGAGAGCCCCTCCGGCAACTCATCCATGGGTGCTCGAAGGGATTCGATGCTTCAACCTCGCTACGATAACGATTGAATACGCATGCTAGCCTTCGGAAAATATGGCTATTAGGCCCCCGGAGACCATAGAGGAGGAACTGGAGATAATCTCCCAGGCTCTGGAGGCTGGAATAGATCCCTTTCCACCAAAGAAAGAACCGACTAGGTGGGCCAAACTGGCATTAGGATGGTTCATGATCATCATGATGGTAAGCTGGGTCTCCCAGCTTCTATTTCAGTACGTGTAGGGATATAGATTGGTAGTCCCTCCCGGATTCGAACCAGGGTCATGGCATCCAGAGTGCCATATGATGGACCGCTACACCAAGGGACTGGTGTAACACGGACGAGGACCGGATATTTCAAGAAAACCGAGCAATCAGAAATGCCCGCTCACGATCTGAAACTCTCGTTCACATTCGCCAGACTGTCCTCGCTGGGTCGTAGGAGATCTTCGGATAGTTCCACTAGGGGAGTTTCGCTCAGCCCCAGTGTGTCGGTTGCTGTCGGCACGTTCTCGTCGTAGTATAGAAGCCCGGTCACATGCCTTTCCGCCTTCTCCGATTCGTGTATGGCACTGAGTGCTGAGACTGCGTCGGTGTAATCGTGATCGGCTGCCACCGTCTCAAGCCTCAATGTTGAACCATCGAACAGATTAACCTCCCTGAATTCCCCCTCAGGGACCTCCACCTCCTCTATCGGGGAGAAGTGTGGAATGTAGTCCAGAATATGCAGAACCTCGTCATTAGCCTTCACATAGTTGTACGATTTGTACGACTCGTCATTGTTGGCGAAAGTTACACAAGGAGATATCACGTCAATGAATGCCATCCCTCTGTGACTCATTGCCGCTCTAATCAGTGCTGTCAACTGCTTCTTGCTGCCAGAGAATGAACGTGCTACGAAACTGCATCCTAGGTTTATGGCCATCGCGCAGAGGTCTATAGGTGCTTGTTGGTTTGCCACCCCCTTCTTCTTCTTCGAGCCTTTCTCGACGGTTGCGCTGTACTGTCCCTTAGTGAGGCCGTAGACACCATTGTTTTCCACGATGTAAACCATGTCCAAGTTCCTCCTGATTGCGTGGACGAACTGGCCTATCCCTATGCTCGCGGTGTCTCCGTCACCCGATACCGCCAAGAAACTCAGGCCCTTGTTCACCACATTCGCACCTGTGGTAACTGAGGGCATCCTTCCGTGCACAGTGTTGAATCCATGACTCTTCCCGAGGAAGTATGCTGGGGTCTTAGAAGAGCATCCAATGCCACTCATCTTCGCGATCTTCTCTGGCTGGATTCCATTCTCCCATGCAGCCTGGATTATGTTATTCGAGATCTGGTCGTGCCCGCATCCGGGGCACAAAGACGACTTCCCACCGGTGTACTCCGATTTTTCCAGCTCTAGAACGTTAAGCCTGACCATCAAGACACCCCCTTCAGAACTTCTAGGATCATATCGGAATATACTCTGGCCCTCGGAGGCATTCCATCACTGTATGCTACGCTGTGGATCTTGGGTATCAAATCAGCGGGGAACTCCTTGCGAATGATCCCAAACAACTGCCCATCTCTATTTATCTCCAGAACAATCGTCTTTTCGTGCCTTCCGACGAATTCCTCCACTTCGGGATGCAGTGGAAGGGACCTGACTCTACATGTGCTTACGGAAAGCCCGTTCTCCTCCAGCATGTCATCGATCTCGACGATGGTATTCTCCATGGATCCATAGAAAATCACACCTATCTCCTTGTCCTCCTCCTCTCTAATTATGGGTCCAGGGAGATGCTCCCTTGCACCATCGATCTTCCTCTTCAGCCTCTCCATAGTGTCGTGATACACCTGAGGGTCTTCCGAGTATACCCCGTCCTCGTCATGACCTGTACCCCTGTACAGGATGGGGTCCAAGCCACTACCGGGCAATGTCCTGTATGCTATCCCGTCTCCATCGACATCACGGTACCTGCCGTAATTTGCAATTGCATCCATCTCCTCCTGGCTCCTGATGACTTTGCCTCTGTCCATGGGCTGATCCGGATACTGGAAGCCAGATGTCACCCAACGGTTCATCCCCAAGTCCAGATCGTTGAATCCGAACACCATCGTTTGGAACCTCTCGGCGTAGTCGAAGGCCCTCCAACCGAATTCGAAACACTCGTCGACGGTTCCTGGGATTAGTACGATGTGCTGTGTATCCCCATGACTCGCCTCGTATAGCATTGAAAGGTCGCCCTGCTGGGTCCTGGTCGGCAATCCAGTAGAAGGCCCAACTCTATTCACGTCCCAAATCACACCGGGGACCTCAGAGAAGTAGAACAAACCGATGAATTCAGACATCAGAGAAATGCCCGGACCACTTGTGCAAGTCATGCCCCTTCCTCCAGCCCATCCAGCACCAAGCACCATGCCTGCTGCAGCTAACTCGTCTTCGGCCTGAATCACGGCGCAAGTACTCCCCCCTTCCTCGTCACTGCGAAGCTCTGGCAACCATCCGATAATTGACTCCGCAAGAGATGAAGAAGGCGTGATCGGGTACCATGATAGCATGCTGATTCCCCCATATATCGAGCCAAGCGCAATCGCCTCATTCCCCTCGATTAGGAAAGAGTCCGGATCCTTCTCCCTGCTCTCGACGCAGAATTGGCAATCGAACTCCCAGTTCTCTGCTGCGTACGACCTCCCCTCGGAGATGGCTAGCATGTTCAACTCGACCGCTTTCTCCTTTCCCTTGAATTGAGCTTTCACGGCCTTCTCTATTGCATCCTCGTCAATTCCTAGGAGGTGAGCGACAGCCCCAACATAGTACATGTTTGCTATCAGCCTGCCGAGTTTGGGATTGATTTTCCTTGCCATCTTGGTCATTGGCATTCCTAGAAGGACGCAGTCATCCCTGTCCACCGGGAGTTTGACATCCTCGTTGTAGACGACTATAGTTCCAGGCTCAAGTGCCTCTAGGTCTTTCATCCATGTGTCCTTGTTCATTAGGACCTGGATATTGGTGGCATCTCCCGGTGCTTGGTAGCCCTGATCGCTGACTCTGATGATGAACCACGTCGGCAGACCTGAGATGTTGCTTGGGAAGAGATTCTTACCGCTAACTGGAATGCCCATCTCGAACATCGAGTGAAGAATTATCAGATTGGAAGATTGCGAACCCGTCCCGTTAGCGGTAGCGACATTGATTACGAAATCGTTTACGATTTTTCCCATTGCTTTCTTCGTCCCCAGTGCTTCCAGTAGGTTGCTCGCAGGGCATCGGCGAAGTCTCATGGTCTTATGCGTTACCATCGGAAAATGAGCCAATTCGTTCCATCATCACTTCCGTTGCAGTTTTCAATGAGATGGCTGTCGCGAGCCCGTGCCAATTCCAGCAGAACTGCAGAAAGCGTGGGACGAGGCTGCCCAGCTGATGGATGAAAAGAATGATCCAGAAGGGGCTCTGGCTGCTCTTAGATCTGCTTGGAGCAGCATAGAGAACGAGGCTCAGAGGTCCAAGACACTAGCTTTGGCAGCAGACGCCGGAACAGAGTTGGGTGTCATTGACCAGAGGAACCAGAAGTCACACTGGCAGAAGGCATACAAGAATTACAACAAGTCACTTTCCATCGATCCTAAGAACAAGGAGATTCGAAGGAATATGAACAAGCTCGCATCGATGATGGACGAGAAAGCAATATCCCTCGGCCTAGGATTCCAGATGTTCGATCAGGGGAACCCAACCCCCCTTGGCCTCCTTACAATGGTCTTATCACTGGCTGTGCTCTTGGTATCTATCAAACTAGTCTCAGAGTTCCTCGATGATGAATCAAACCCGATAGTGGCCCTCGAGGTACAGTATGTAATCAATGGCCAGTCGGTCACAGGGGACATACAAATCGAGTTGTACGAGGATGCCGCACCAATGCACGTTGAGAGCTTCCTGACCCACACAGAGAACTTTCAGTATGACGGTGTTGAGTTCCACAGGGTCATTGACAACTTCATGATTCAGGGTGGAGACATTGAGAACATGAGGGGTTCCGGAGGTTATGCTGCAGATTACTACGGATACTGCAATGGGGAGCCGATGCCAGAGAGCGAGTGCCGACAGAAGGAGGATTACACGATTCCATTCGAGCACGACAACGGCTTGAGGCACACAGCTGGTGCCATTGCAGCCGCTCATGCCGGACTAAACACCGATGGGAGCCAGTTCTACATCATCCCGGGAGACTCAGGACACAGTGGGGCATGCCATCTTGACGCTGATGGCGAAAAACAGAATTCAGTCTGTGTCGAAGTACCAGACAAGGATTGTACCGCCCCAGGAAAGTCTTGTCACACCGTGTTTGGATATGTGATTTCAGGGATGGAGCATGTTGATGCAATCAGCCACGTTGAAACTCAGAACGACTCCCCGTTAGATCCTGTCAGGATTATTTCTGCTAGAATAGTCTGATTGGGCTGGTTTTCTACAAGGTGAACTTCATGTACTCCTTATCAGGAGAAATTACTCGGTGAGATAATGGCGGAAGAGAATCCATTTGATGCTCTGTCCGAGTTCGAGAGAAACGATGGTTCACTAGCATCATTCATCGACTTGCATTCTCTGGAGAAAAACGGTCTTTGCAAATTGTCCGAGATCCCATTCTCAATTCGCATTCTCCTTGAATCGGCATTGAGGAAATGCGATGGTTTTCTAGTCAACGAGGACGATGTAAAGAGAATCGCTTCATGGTCTCCGGATATGAATCCAGAGGAAATCCCATTCAGCCCTAGTAGGGTAATACTGCAAGACTTCACTGGAGTTCCTGCAATTGTTGACATTGCTGCGCTCAGGGATGCTATGAAGGAACTTGGCGGCGATCCAAGCAAGGTCAATCCGCAGGTTCCCGTTGATTTGGTCATCGATCACTCCGTGCAGGTCGATGTTTCCGGGCTCTTCCCCGACGCTCGCGAGCGAAATCTGGAAATCGAGTACGAGCGTAACTCGGAGAGGTACAAGTTCCTGAAGTGGGGGCAACTCAGTCTGGACAACTTTCGCGCAGTACCGCCTGGGAGGGGGATTGTTCACCAGGTAAACCTAGAGTGGATTGCCAAGGTAGCTAGGGAGGAAGACGGAGTGTGGATCCCGGACTCCCTCGTAGGAACCGATTCGCATACGACTATGATCAACGGTTTGGGGGTACTTGGATGGGGAGTTGGAGGCATTGAGGCCGAGGCCGTCATGCTGGGACAACCGATCTACATGCTGCTGCCAGAAGTCGTAGGATTCGAGCTCATTGGCTCTCTAGAGCCGGGGGTTACGGCCACAGACATGACTCTTAGGATAGTCGAGATGCTAAGAGAGCACGGCTGCGTGGGCAAGTTCGTTGAGTTCCACGGCCAAGGCCTGTCCAACCTCAGCCTCCCAGACAGGGCTACAATCGCAAACATGGCCCCGGAGTATGGTGCAACTTGCGGCTTCTTCCCTGTCGACCAGACTACTCTGGATTACATGCTTCTATCAGGTAGGGACCCGAGTCACGTGGAGGACGTAAAGAGATACATGGAGGCCCAGGGGCTTCTCTATCATGAATCGACGACCCCCACTCCTAAGTTCACATCCAAGCTCTCTCTCGACCTGTCAACAGTAGAACCATCCCTTTCTGGGCCAAAGAGGCCTCAGGACAGAGTCCCACTCTCGGAGATGAAGTCACA
>CETW01076004.1_pt1 | contig 20432 bp, 11 predicted proteins | sample 361381 | NCBI WGS metagenome assembly CETW01 (sample SAMEA2620570, study PRJEB7988) | marine metagenome | isolation source: saline water (ENVO:00002010), including
GTAATCCAGGGTAGCGAGCATGAACGCTCTTCCGGGGCTACTTGAGACGGGCGACGGGATTGCAACCTTGCCTCTCCACTCCTCCTCAGTAAGATTCCACAAGTTGGTAGGGACAGTCATATTCTCACCATCAACAATACTCGTATCATAGTTCAGGCAGACATAGCCCATATCGAACGGTACCGCCAGCGAACCGCTGTATGGCAACAATGCGGCTTCGGAAATCGGCGTATTTTGCGTTGGTGATGCTGACAAAATATTCGCTTGATGCTCCGTCAAAACTCCACGATTGATTGCTGTTTGTAGGTACGTATTGTCGAGTCCAATTGCGAGGTCAATATTCTCAGTACCTTCATTCTGAATCAGGTAATCCAAAATCGATCCAGCATCATCGAGTTTGACCAAAGTCACACTCAGGCCTGATTCATTTTCAAATTGTTGAATCATGTCATCGGTTAGTGCCAAGACATCGTAGGTGATGATGACCAATTCATTGTCTTGTTCTTCATTTCCTATACATCCTGAGAATGGAATCATCAGCAATAGCATAACTACAATCAAAAGACTTAGGCGGTTTTTCTGCGAAATCAGTTTTTTCTTCATTTTTTCTCCCTCCGCTGGCATTACCCAGATCAGGTCAATGGGTCGCCATCAAAAGATGACCTCTCAGCAAATGCTCCCCAGTATGTGGTGATGAATTAGACTCTTCAATCTTTGTTATCAGGTTCCATAAACGGATATCTCCAATCCTGAGGAATGTCGAGGGTGTGCTTGACGCTGCGAGGACTAATCCATCGCAACAGGTTGAGTGGGCCTCCGGCTTTGTCATTGGTCCCAGATGCCCTAGCGCCTCCGAAGGGTTGCTGTGCAACAACAGCACCGGTGGGCTTGTCATTGATGTAGAAGTTCCCAGCAGTGAATCTAAGTACATTGAATGCCGTCTGTATATCCACATCATTGGTTGCAAAAATAGACCCGGTTAGAGCGTATGGACTCGCCTTGTCACAAACCTCTAGGACGTTGCCAAAGTCGTCATCTTCGTAGACATACACGGTCAGCACGGGTCCAAAGATTTCTTCGACCATCGATTCGTAATTTGGATCGGTTGTGACTATAATGGTGGGTTCGATGAACCAACCTACACTGTCATCGTAACCTCCACCGACAATCACTTCACAAGCTTCGCTGGATTTCGCTCGCTCTATGTAACCTGAGATTTTGTCGAATGCCCTCTGGTCAATTACAGCGGTCATGAAGTTGGTGAAGTCGCGAGCATCACCCATGGTGATTTTTCCGACCTCATCGCACAAAGGTCCGGAAATTCGCCCCCACACCGATTGGGGTACATATGCGCGAGAGGCTGCCGAACACTTCTGTCCCTGGTACTCAAAGGAACCTCGTAACAAGGCCACTAGTAAGCCTTGCTCGTCGCATTCTGGGTGAGCAACAACGAAGTCCTTGCCACCAGTTTCTCCAACGATACGTGGATAGGATTTGAGCATGGGTAGAGATTGGCCAATGTTCTGCCAAATGCCTTGGAACACGGCGGTTGAACCGGTAAAATGGATACCTGCCAAATCGGAGTTTGACATGCACACTTCAGAAATTTCTGCACCACTGCTTGGAACGAAGTTGATGACTCCAGCAGGGACACCGGCTTCCATCATCAATTCCATCAAGACGTAATTGGAGTGGTAGGAGTTGCGACTGGGCTTCCAAACCGCAGTGTTTCCCAAAATGGCCGGTGCACTCGGTAGGTTCGCGGCAATGCTGCTAAAATTAAACGGGGTAATTGCGAGTATAAATCCCTCCAAAGGTCGAATCTCGGTACTATTTTTGACACCGTTTGGGGAGACAAGAGGTTGGTACATGTCGTGGAATTCACGCGCATAATGGCAGTTGAAATTCCAGAAATCAATCAACTCACACGCGGAATCGATTTCGGCTTGAAAAGCCGTCTTACTCTGGTTCAACATTGTCGATGCGTTGACCTTCATGCGCCAGTCACCTGCCAACATTTCTGCGGCGCGCTCAAAGATTGCACATCGTGCCTCGAGACCCAAATCGATCCAGTCGGATTGGGCATCGATTGCAGCCTGACATGCTGCTTCAATCTCTGCCTTTCCGGCCAAATGTACATTTGCCAAAATGTGACCATGTTTGTGAGGGATTACTTGAGTTGTTGTGTTGCCTGTGAACACCTTCTCACCATTGATAATGCAAGGTATTTCAACGACTTCTGACATCTGTCGGTCTAACTCGGATTGCAATGCGACTCGTTCCGGACTTCCGGGCGCGTAACCTAGGATGGGCTCGTTTACGGGGTGGCTGGACATGCGCTCAACCCTCCCGATACAGTGTTTGATGGTTCCGAATCAAACCTGAGCCAATCGCCGAGCGATTCAAGGGCTGACCATGTGGCCCTTGCATCATGTCAGAAGGCGAGTTGATTCGCACCGCACTCTACGATGCACATGTCGAAAGAGGAGGCAACATTGTCGATTTCCATGGATTTGAATTACCGATTTGGTATACATCGATGATGGAAGAACACCTCAATACCCGAGAAAATGCTGGTTTATTCGATGTGTCTCACATGGGTTTCTTCCGATTTACCGGTGAGAATGTGCGTCTGTGGATGGACGGCGTGGGTACTCAAAAAGCCAGTGCAATCCCGCCGGGGCGTTGTGCTTACACACACTTCCTTGACCAAGAGGGTCTCATCATAGATGACATGATTTTCTGTGTTGTCAGTGAGACCGAAATTTTGGGTGTGCCAAATGCCAGCATGATCGATCACATGTGGGAACATTTTCACGCCAACATTGTGGAAGGTATCACGATTGAGAACCTCTCCGATGATACAAGTATTCTGGCTCTGCAAGGCCCCAATGCTCCACAAATCTTAGAATCGATTTTGGGCGCCGGAAATGTTGCTCGCCACTTCCATGGACAAACCATTGTGGAGAATGAATTGGGCATTACTGGTTGGGTACAAGGTACAGGTTATACGGGTGAGAGAGGATTCGAAATCTTTGTTCCAAATTCACAAGTCAAGTCTCTTTGGGATGCCCTACTCGATGATGGTGGACACGGTATTTGCCCTGTCGGTTTGGGTGCAAGAGATACCTTGAGGATGGAGAAAGGTTTCCTTCTTTCGGGCCAAGATTTCTGTCATCCAGACTTGGGTGATGATTCCAATTTACATCGGGATACTGCAGAAACTTTCGTACCATTCGGATTGAACTTAAATCACGACTTTATTGGTAAATCTCGAGTCGAATCTACCAAGGCAAAACAGCTTGATGGTTCTGGAATCAAGTGGCTTGGATTGAAAGCGACAGGGAAGGGCCCCTTCCCCCGCATGGGTCATGCTGTTCTGAAAAACGGAGTTCAAGTTGGAATCATCACATCCGGTGGCCCCTCGCCTAGCCTTGGAAAGGTCGGCATTGGTTTGGCCTACATGGAGGATGTTGAAGTGGGGGATGAGGTTGAAATCGCAGTCAATCCTCGTCGGAATTTGCCCGCTGTCGTGGTTCGCCCTCCGTTCATTTAGAGTGAACGTTGAAATGGTAACGCCCAAAGGGCGTTGTCATGCAATCCCGTACCTCTCTCGTTGTTGCGGTTCTGCTGACGCTGATTTTGGCACCTTGGATCGGTTCTCTAGGGCCATTTGAGAATTCAGATACCGTGAAATCAGAATTGTATCCGGAGTTGAATGAAGCTCAAATCGATGCGATTTTCAATTCAGGTGCCAAAGGTGTTACCTCGTGGGTCAAGCAAGGAACTGCAAATCCAAATGCCCAGAATGGACCAGGAGATGTCAATAGCGTTTGGATTAGCGATGTTGTCAACAGCACCAACAACGCTGTCATTATCGCAGGTTCCTATCGCGGTGATGTGATGTTCGACAATGGTCCTTCTCCGACTGAGAGGGAACAACGGACCGCTTTCTTGGCCCAGTTGGATCAATACGGCGGTTGGTCATGGTTTGTGGAAACCGGACAACCCTCGGATTCAGTGGGTTCAGCTCATATTGAGCAAGCATCGGTTGGCCCCTCCGGAATTTGGGTATGTGGTTGGATTACGGACACCATCACATTCGGCAATCACTCCGTAACTACCGGTGGTCTGTATACTGACGGATTTGCTGCGCTTTACAATGTCTCGATTTCAGATTGGGATGCTGTCTCCACTTGGGGAGGTCCCAATGACGACCTTGCAAATGGTTGCGCTGCAACCGGCGAAGGCTCGGTCTATGTGGTTGGCTCGTTCCGTTCGTTGGCGCAGTTCGGTCCGAATCAACACCAATCGGAAGGAGGGACCGACATGTACGTCCTCAAAGTCGATCAAATGGGTGGTATCTCATGGGTACAAACTTGGGGAGGAGAATACAATGACAACCTCACTGCGATTGCCTTGGATGATATTGAGAGTGCCTACATTGTAGGATACTACCAAGACAACGTACTCGACTGGCCCAGCAATCACATTGTATCTGCGGGTCGTCCATACAACGGTTTTGTCAGTAAGGTCAATCCCGCGGGTACCTTTGCTTGGTCTAGGGATATTCAAGGTGGGGTCAATGGCCAACCTGTGTTTGCTACAGCCGTTACATTCGGCAACGGTGACGTCTATGTTGGCGGTGATTTCTCCGGAAGTGCTGATTTCCGAAATGGCAATTCAGCCACGCTATCGATGCTGGCCAACACCAGCGCTACGAACGGCTTTGTCGCCTCGATTGGGGTCAATGGAAACTGGGTTTGGGCCACACGTACCAGTGGGGCGCAAGGCTCTGAACAATACGTGTACGATCTCGCCGTCGGTCCCCTTGGGACGATTGCAGTTTCTGGAGCATTCTTGGATAATAACCAGTATTGGACGAATGCAACCTTTGGTTCATTTTTGCTCACACGTGCACCAGGTGTCGAAGGCTTCGTCGCGGGGCTTGATGCCTACGGAAATTGGGTGTGGGCCGATGGATTTGGAGGAGAGAAAGACGATGTTGCCTATGGTGTTTCATGGCTAGGTCTAGGAAAAATTCTCACCGGAGGTCGGCATTGCGTAGATCTTGCATTTGGTTGCGGGTCAAGCTTTGGTAGCGTCAACAAAACAACTTACTCTGAGGTTGAAGGAGCTGGATTCGTTTGGGTCTTTGAAGTCGACACGGATTACGACACTGTGCCGGATTTGGATGACAACTGTCCGACCGTAAACAATACCAATCAAGCCGATATGGATGGGGATTCCATCGGCGATTTATGCGACTCAGACGCTGATGCAGACAATCTAGACGATTACTGGGACGATTGTATTGGGCCGTCGGTCAACTGGAATCAATCGATTTGGATAAATGATCGAGATCGCGATGGTTGCAAGGACGATACCGAAGACAACGATGACGATGGAGACGGTATCCTTGATGGCATGGATGACTGTGATGACCCCTCGACCAAACACAACTGGAGCAGTGGTTTGGCCAATGATTACGACTCCGACGGATGTCACGATGCCGACGAAGATATCGACGACGACAGCGATGGTGTTCTCGACGAATTTGACTCATGCCCTCGGTATCCATACAACCGAACTTGGACATCTTCACCAGAGAACGATCACGATGGTGATGGTTGCGACGACAACGATGACGACGCTGATGACGACAATGACGGAATCAATGATGTCGATGAAGAGGGCGATGAACTCGATCGCTGTCCTCGCGGAGAAACCGGTTGGACTTCCGATTCCAGCGTTGACCAAGATGGTGATGGTTGCTTGGATTCTAGCGAAGATCTTGACGACGATGGCGACGGGATTCTGGATTTCACTGATGATTGTCTGACAGGAGCGTTGGATTGGAATTCACAAATCGAAACCGATCGGGATGGCGATGGTTGCCGAGACTTCGATGAAGACGACGACGATGATAGTGATGGTCTGTTGGATGCAAATGATTCCTGTCCATCGGGGGATGTAGGATGGACATCTGACCCCATTACGGACGTCGATGGAGACGGCTGTCGCGATGCCGGAGAAGACACCGATGACGATGGTGACAAAGTTCCCGATGTCGGTGATTCATGTCCCAGTGGAGTGACCGGTTGGGAATCCACTCCATTGCTTGATGCCGATGGCGACGGTTGCAGAGATTCAGATGAAGATCCAGATGATGACAATGATGGATTCAATGATGGTTCTGATCTTTGTCCGGGAACTCCTCAGGGAGTCACTGTGTACGAAGGCGGTTGCTCCGCTGAACAAGGAGACAATGACGAGGATGGTATTCGAAATGATCTCGATCTCTGCCCCGAAGTAGCCGCCATCGAAGGCTTTGATCTGAACTTTGATGGCTGTACAGACGACATTGATGGCGACGGTATTACCGATAATCTCGACCAATGTCCGGATACTCCAACCGGTGAACAAATTGATGATTTTGGCTGTGGTTATCTGACCCAACAAGACTCGGATGAAGACGGTGTAATCGACATCAATGATGCCTGTTTGGGGACCTCAAACCAAAGCATTCGTGATGCAAACCCCGGGTATTCATTTGACAACATCTTCGGATGTTGGACAGGAGATGGGGACGATGATGAAGACGGTTATGCTAACTGGTTGGACATCTGTCCTGATAGCAACCCTGAGGAGTTAATTTTCGAGGGAGGATGCAACTTTGAACAACAGGACGAAGACAGTGACGGCATTCCAAATGGCGACGACGGTTGTCCATACACGACCCCTGGGGCGACGGTCAATGAGAACGGTTGTTCAGTCAGTCAGTTGGCCGCTGTTGGTGATGACAGTTCATCCGGTGCAATGGTGGCCATCTTTGCAGTTGTCATTTTACTCATCGTAGGAGGCGCAGTTGGTGCTGTATTGGTCATCAAACGTCGACAAGCGACCGAGCGAGATGCCCGTAGAGCATTGAAGCGTGGAGACATGCCAGCACCTGCAACTGAGGTGGCCGAGCAAACCGTCGCCGAGGAAGACGACTACAACTACGAGGATGACCCCAATTACAAGGTCGACGAGAACGGTTGCGAATGGTGGTTAGATGACGATCGAAAGTGGTGGTTCCGAACACCCGAAATGGATGATTGGGCTGAACACACAGGCGAACAGTGAACACACTTTCACGGGCCAGCATTAAGTATCACGCCCTTAAGGGCGTGTCATGACTGACAGAACCAACTACGTCGCAAACAGCCTGCTTTTCGCGGTTATTTTTGCACTATTGTTGCAACCGATTGCGGGGATTCATTCCTCACAGGATCGTGTTCAACAACTATCTGAAGAAATTGTGATTTCTCATGCGGCCCAAAATGAATGGACCCAAAGCGCAGGGATGGACCCGAATGGATTGGCTGCCGTTATCTGGCCGAATACCATGGATGTCGACTCCGCCGGAGACGTATTGGTAGGCGGGTCGCTGATTGGAGATGCACTGTTTGGCACCCATGCTTCATCATCGGATGCATTTGGTTCCGGATCTCCAGGGCAAGTGGCATACCTTGCAAAAGCAGATGGCAATTCGGGTACATGGCAGTGGTTGTCCGAAACCGGTGAATACGGTGGCGGCGGGTATGCAATGATCAGTGGGATTGCCACCCATGGCACTGACATTTTTGTTTGTGGTTGGTTTACCGGTAACGTCACCTTTGGTTCGGATCAGTATCGTTCAACTCAGGATACCATGGATGCCTTCGTGAGCAAGGTCAATGGAAATGGTCAGTTCCAATGGACCGCCGTTGCAGGAGGCACCACTGATGATGACTCATGTGAAGACATCACCGTGGATTCAAGTGGCAATGTCTTTGCCACCGGTTCATTCAACGGAACGGCTAATTTCAATTCTAATTCAGTGAGCACCAGTGGAAAGATGGACATTTGGGTCGCCCAATTGTCTACTGGACAAGTGACCACTGGGGGCAACCGATGGTCTTGGGTATACACTGCTGGAGGGCCTGAGGAAGACTACGGTTCCTGTATCACAGTTGACGGGAACAATGTGTTTGCATGCGGTTGGTTTGCAGGCACGGCTACGTTCGGCAGTCAACAAACACAAGCCGCAGGGCAACTTGCCTCCTACATTGTCAAGTTGACAAAAGGTGGTTCCCATGTGGATGTTGCTACTGTTGGAGCGACAGGGGGGATAGTGCAAATCATGGATATGGTTGCAGACTCTGGAACAGTTTATACAACAGGTCATACCATCGGTAATGCTCAGTTTGGAACTCAACAAGTCGGTGGAAGTGGTGCCAACGACCGTATCATTTTCGTCGCTGAATTGGGTAGTAACAACCAATGGTCATGGGCCACGGGTTCCACCAGCGGTGCATATCAAACAGCACGTTCAATCGACATGACTGGGCAAGGCTCTCTTGCAATTGCAGGTACCTTTGCTTCGGTAACCAGCGATGGTTACGTGGCTCAGTCAGGAAGTGCTAGTTTTGGTAGCAATACCATCTCAAGCACATACATGGGAATGGTAATCGCAGGAATTGATACAACTGGAAATTGGCAATGGGCCGAAGCAGCAGATGGCTCATTCAATGATGAGGGGTACGCGATTGCCACATTGCCTTCAGGTTCGATAGTAAGCATGGGTGACCACTGTCGGGGCGGTGTTACCGCCAGTGGACAAACCTGTTCGATTACGCTTGGTTTAGGTAGTGAAAGTACCAATGGGAACTACTTCACTGACCCCAACACAAATGGGGGTAGATACGCATTCAATACTGGCATCCATCTTTGGGCCATTCAAGCAGATAGTGATGGAGACGGTGTTGGGAATGTTGATGACAACTGCCCCGGGACACCTAATGCTGACCAGTCCGACATCGATGGAGATAACATGGGGGATGTCTGTGATGATGACCTCGATGGTGACGGGAAACTCAACGATAACGACGATTGTGATGGTCCCGAGGCCAATTGGGATACGACCGATGTCAGCATTGACATGGATCAAGACGGTTGTCTCGATGCTACAGAGGATGCAGATGATGACGACGATGGTGTCGATGATGCCAATGACCCCTGTACAGGAATGACGTTCAAGCAACAATGGTCAAGCAATTCGGCCAACGACCACGACCGTGATGGCTGCCACGATACCGAAGAAGATACCGACGATGACAACGACGGCGTCTCAGACCTCGATGATGACTGTCAGCGTGGTTGGTACAATTGGACGGCCGATTCAACCACTGATCACGACAGTGATGGGTGCAAAGATGGCGGTGAGGATGCTGATGATGACAATGATGGCCTGAACGATCGAGATTCCATGGGTGCTCTTTTGGACATGTGCCCAACGGGTGAACTCGGATGGATTTCCAATCAAAATACCGATCGCGATGGCGACGGCTGCAAGGATGAAACCGAAGACAATGATGATGACGGAGATGAAGTCTCTGACGCCAATGACAATTGCTCTCCAGGTCCCAATGGTTGGAAACTCGGTTGGACCAGTGTGGCTTCAACGGATCTCGACGGAGACGGTTGCCGTGATTTGGACGAAGATGACGACGATGATGGTGACACGATTCCAGATTCAAGTGATGCCTGCCCACGAGGTTCAACCGGTTGGATCTCAGACTTTATTTCGGACATGGATGGCGACGGTTGCCGAGACATGGACGAGGACTCCGACGATGATGGCGATGGATTCCTTGACGTTGACGACAACTGTCCCCGTGGAGAAACCAGCTGGATTTCAACACCTCAAAATGATTGGGATCGCGATGGCTGTAAGGACGATACTGAAGATACCGACGATGACCAAGACTCTGTGTCCGATGAGGTCGATCAATGTCCCAACACACCATTAGGAGAGGACATTGACGTTACAGGTTGCGGCTGGATGACCCAACAGGACACCGACGGTGATGGTGTTTGGGATCACCTTGACAACTGTCAGAATACACCCAGTTCGTCCACGCGAGAGATGTTCAATGCATCTCATGGGTTTGCAGTGGATGAAATTGGCTGCTGGGTAGGAGAATCCGATGAGGACGAAGATGGGAAGTTACTCTATCTGGATGATTGTCCAAACACACCTGCAATGTATCGAACACAAACTTCGATTGATGGGTGCCATGTATCTGAATACGACATTGATCAAGACGGTGTCGCCGGTGATTTGGTGATTCCTAACGGTGCAGACCAATGTGCTTCTACCTCCAATGAATCGACACGAGCAAGTTATCCATCCTTCGGTGACGTTGATAGTTTTGGTTGCTGGGCGGGTGATGCCGATTCCGACGATGACAACATTCGCTTGTATCTCGATGTGTGCTTGGACACACCTGAAGGTGAAGAAGTCCTTCTCGAGGGTGATTTGATCGGTTGTTCGGCAAGTCAACGTGATGAAGACGCTGATGGCGTCATGACTGACATTGATGTTTGTCTAGAAACTCCAGCAGGCGAATCGGTACAAACCAGCGGTGATTATGCCGGCTGTTCATTGGATGAGCGTGTGAATCTAGGCGATACGAGCGCTGTCTTACAGAAGAACATGGTCTTCATCATCATCGGTGTTGTTTTGCTTTTGGGAATCGCTGCTATGGCCACGGTCCTCATCATGCGGAAGAATGGACAATCTACCGTAGCGCAAGCGTCTTGGGATCAACCGATGATGCCCTCGGATCCTTTTGCGACTCCAGTAGTAGCTCCAGTCACGCCTCAGGTCCTGTCCGACTACACACAACTACCCGGTGGTGGTGGATATTCGACAGGTGCCATGGGAGAGACGATTTACAACGCGCCTGATGGTAGCAATTGGCAGATGCAAACCGATGGTTCTTTCATCCGAATCAATTGATTACACGCCAGCGTTCTGAAGCGCTTCGTCAATCATTTCCATCGGTGAAACCGAGGGGCGGAAACCACATCGCTGCTCGATTTCCCATACGTCCACGGCACCCCACACCTCGTTGGAATCATCATTCCCATATTGTGGGTCACAACCAGTTCGCTCTTGGTAAATCGCAGCTACATCACTCATTGTCATGGCTTCTCCACTACCGATACAGAGTGTCTCTCGCGTTGGGGGTGGATTTTGTAGAACGTGCATGATGACTTCAATCACATCCATGATGTGGACGAAATCCTTCACTTGAGTCCCATCACCCGGTACACTGAGCCAGCCAAAGATGGAATCCTGTGCAAATTGGTGAAGGATTCCATTTCCAGAACCTGAGTTCGGAAGTACGCCCTGAACATTTGAGCAACGAACCACACTGACTGGCGATTCTTCGGTGGCATGCTCAAGCGCTCGTTCTTCAACCCAAAGTTGACCTTCAGCAGCGACATCCCGCGGTGCGAGTGAAGATTGACTCGAATAAAATGGGTCCTCAGGTGTGGCTTGTGGGTGGACACGAAGTGTTCCAACCAACACGAGGTGCAAACTTCCGTGCCGCTCCACCGCTTCCAAGATCGGACGAGCCGCGTCTCGCATCGATAGGAGTGCTGCTCGATCATTGCGTGCGCCCGATTCATTCGGATGCGCATTCATCAAAATGACAGCGTTGCAGGATGCGAGATAAGCATCGAGCTGGAGCTTCTCGCTCAAGGCTTCAGTTGGGATTTTGACCAAAGCATCCCCAAGGGCCTCTTCAAGGTAGGGCTGGACAAATTCATCAATACCGCTTACCCCTATTCGCATGGGCTCACCTGTGCTTGGCTTGCATGTACAGGGTATGAGATTGACGGCTCTTCCCGTCACGATTTTGTTGCGGCGCCAAACGAAACTTGAAGAGCCGATAGATGACAGGCGGGAGTGTAAAGTCACCCCGTAGGGGTGGTCGTGGTGGAACTATGGTCGATCAACTCCCAAACCTTGGACGAGAGCAAGAGATGTTGGCAGCCATGGGAATGTCTTCCATGGATGACCTGTTTTCCGACATTCCGGAAGATGTTCGCCGTACGGAACCACTGGATTTGCCGGGTCCACAAACTGAAGAAGAAATCCTTCGCGAGGCTCGGATGTTGTTGGGATCCAATGTCTCGGTGGATAGTCGCCCTTCCTTCCTCGGCGCAGGCTTGTACAGTAATTTTGTTCCATCAATGGTCCCCATGCTAGCGACTCGTGGTGAATTTTTGACTTCTTACACCCCTTATCAGCCCGAGGTCAGTCAAGGGATGTTGCAGGCGATGTGGGAATTTCAAACCATGATTTCCGAATTGGTTGGACTTCCGGTTTCAAACGTTTCAATGTACGATGCGAGTACTGCTGCAGCTGAAGCCCTGACCTGTGCAGTCCGTATTCACGATCGTAAAGCCACGCAAAAATCGACTATTTATGTCTCCGAACTGATACCACCTCATCGAATGTCGGTGATTGAGAACTACACTCAAGGTGCCGAGATTGTGATTCACAAGCTCGCACATCGTGAGGACGGCTTGCTGGACCTTGAGGCCGCGGTCTGTGCTGAGGGTGCCTGTGCGGTGTATGTCGAACAACCCAATGCCTTCGGACTCCTCGACGAGGGCTTGATGCAACTCAAGTCATTGATTGGCGAAAATACGGCATTGATTGTGGGTGTTCAACCCGTCTCACTGGGACTGATTGCTGCTCCCGGTGATTACGGTGCAGACATCGTGGTGGGAGAGGGTCAGCCATTCGGAATCGGCCCTACCGCCGGTGGCCCCATTTACGGACTGTTCGCCTGCCGAGATGCATACATCCGACAAATGCCAGGTCGGATTGTCGGTCTATCCAAGGATTCGGATGGAGGACGCGCATTCACGCTCACACTTAGTACCAGAGAGCAGCACATTCGAAGGCATCGTGCTACATCCAACATCTGCTCCAATGAGACCTTGATTGCATTGATGGGGGCCATGCATATGGCGTTGCTTGGCCCGGAGGGTTTGGAGAAACTTGCACGTCGAAATGCCGGCGCTTGTTCTGCAACCAAGAATGCTGTGCTGGCTTTGGAGGGCGTTGAAGCGGTCCATCCTAATGGTGTCCACTTCAATGAATTCGCAGTCCGCCTCAAGAAGCCTGCAGCGGATTTACTCAACTTCTTAGATCACGAATGTGGCATCACCGGTGGCCTTGATTTGTCTCTATGGTGGCCTGAACGGCAAAATGAAATTCTGATTTGTGCGACGGATCAAATCGATTTGGAGGATATTGAAGAATTGGTTGAAGGCATCCAAGATTGGTTGGAGGGATACGAATGAGCGACTTGTTTGGATTCAAAGGTGCCGAGGGAGCAGGCTATGCTCAACCAGACCCAATCTCTGATGATTTCGAATTCCCCACGGCTCTCCAACGAGAGAATCTACCGCGGTGGCCACGTGCATCCGAACCCGAAATTGTGCGACATTACACTTGGCTTTCTACCCGAAGTCATGGGATTGACTCAGGATTCTATCCTCTTGGCTCTTGCACAATGAAACACAATCCTCGTGTGAATGAGAAGATTGTGCAAATACCTGGGATGAATGATATCCATGCTTTGGCTCCAGCATCTCATCTCCAAGGTTTGATGGCGATTTTCCATGAAATGCAAGAGATGCTTGAACACTGTGCGGGCATGGACACCGTTACCCTTCAACCAGTCGCAGGTGCCCAAGGTGAGTTCACCGCGATGCGTTGTATCCAAGAGTATCACCGAGACATTGGTGAAGAACATCGAAACAAGGTGATTGTCCCCGATAGTGCACACGGAACCAATCCTGCCAGTGCATCCATGTGTGGATATGAAATCATCGAGATTCCATCTTTGGAGAATGGTCAACTCGACTTGGATGCCCTACGGGCTGTCGTTGGTGAGGACACAGCCGCGATGATGATTACCAACCCGAGTACACTGGGGATCTTTGAACCGGAAATCGCTGAAGCAGCACGTATTGTTCACGATGCAGGTGGTCAGATGTATTATGATGGGGCCAACTTTAACGCAATTTTAGGTAAAACCAATCCCGGGTTGATGGGTTTTGATGCCGTACACTACAACTTGCATAAGACCTTCAGCCAACCTCATGGCGGTGGAGGTCCCGGTGCAGGTCCAATTGGCGTCAAAGCTCATTTGGCCGATTATCTTCCTGCACCCCTTGTTGTTGCTAGTGAAGACGAAGAAGGGGAAGTCTGGTTTGATTGGTATGATCCTCCAAAATCCATTGGGAAGGTTCAGCAGTGGCATGGTAATGCGGGTGCAACCGTTCGCGCCTGGGCCTACTATCGCCGCTATGGAAGAGAACTCGAAACCATGAGTGAGCATGCTGTATTGAACGCCAATTATCTTCGACATCGAATTATGAATCCCTCCGAAGGGGTCCGCTCAGCGATTCATGCCATGCCGGCTGATGGTGCACCTGCAGATGTGGTCAAGCACGAGTTTACCCTCAGCATGACGCCGGTCAAGGATTCCACAGGGGTGACGGGCAAAGATATTGCCAAGCGTTTACTCGACTATGGATACATGGCCCCTACGCTCTACTTCCCAATGATTGTTCCAGAATGTCTCATGTTTGAGCCAACTGAAACTGAAAGCAAGGAAGCCATCGATCAATTTGCGGATGATTTCCTCGCGATTTTGGGCGAAGATCCTGAACTGGTCATGACGGCACCCCATGATACACCTGTGAAACGGGTAGACGAAGTCTGGGCTGCACGGAACCTAATCTTGCGTCATCCGATTGATGAATAGGGTCATCTCAACTGTCATAACGACCTGTTCCCACCGGTTGGTATGGCCTCTGCCAAGCCTGGATTCTTACTGGGTGAGAACGGTTGGTATGGTTCATTGGGAATTCCAGCCACATTGCCGCATGAAGCCAATGCTCCCGAAGCATGGAAGGGTTGGCGAAGGCAACGTCTGAAACCGGCCATTACGGGTTTCCTTTTCCCCTCCGCCTGGTCGATTTTTTTCCTTGCAGCCGGTTCAATTCCATTGTTCCTCGAAGCCATAGGGAAGGGAATCGGAATGAGTCATTATCTTGCATTTGGTCTGTGGTTTGCAGGATTTGGTTTGCTTTGGTTGGGTGCGATCCAAGCTGCAATACAGCAAGTCGAAGGCTCGGTTGTCAAGATGATTTCATGGAACTTTATTCGTATCGAAACCTTGCTGATGGGTGTCCTCAGTTGGGCGTTCCTCAACCAACCCTCAGACAGCATCGTTCTCTTTGCACTGCTCATCTCAATTCCACTTTGGTTCTCTTATTTGGTACGAATTGCAACAGTTCTCGCATGGCCCGCTGGTCGTTGGTTGCTCCCCATCGCACACGTAGATATTGGATTGTCAAATCTTGACGAGGACTGGATTGCCGAATCTCGGCGCTGGGCTCGCCGCCCCCTCGCACGTCGTAAAGTGGAGGCGGGTGAAGTAGGGGATACTCGAATGGAGTTGGTATTGTTTGGTGTGAGGCACGAAAATCAAGATTTCATCGCCATTCATTTTGTCCACCCCAGTGGAGTCATCATGGACCCATTCGTGCGAAAACCCGTCGGAAGTGATGTGCCATTTTCACGCTTGGGCCCCATCTTTGCTGATGTGCCTCATGTGACGGGTAGTTGGACGCTGTTGGAGCAGCCTCCAGTTCACCCCGTCGTCGCTGATTGGCCAGCGCAAATGATTCCCCCTTGGGAACTTGAAGAAGAGTAATCACTCCCACTCAATGGTTCCTGGTGGCTTGTGGGTGATGTCATAGACAACACGATTTACGTGACCTTTGAGAGAGTTTGTGATTTTCGTACTGATTTTTTGCAAGACGCTGTGCGGAATTTCCGAGTATCGTGCAGACATGCCATCGATACTACGTACTGCCCTCACAACGATGGTCTCTCCGTAGACTCTAGCATCACCGTGGACCCCGACACTGCTGACGGGTAGTAAAGCGGCAAAGTATTGCCAAGGGAGTTCAATCTCACCGGCTTCCGCAGCGGCCTCCAATTCTTCTTCCACGATTGCGCAGGCCTCTCGACATGCTTCAGTACGTTCACGAGTGAGGTTACCCAAAACGCGAACCGCTAAACCTGGACCGGGGAACGGTTGTCGGTTGCTGCTGGGGATTCCAAGCAACTTTGCCATGTCACGGACTTCATCCTTGTAGAATTCACGTAGCGGTTCCACGATGATCAAATCGACATCATCGGGCAAACCACCTACATTGTGATGACTCTTGATGACATCTCGCTCTCCACCTCCGGATTCAATCCAATCCGGTGCAATGGTACCTTGTACGAGATATTTCGCACCACATGAGACTTGTTCTTCTTCGAATACACGAATGAATTGTTCTCCAATCACTTTACGCTTCTCTTCAGGCTCAGTCACCCCTTCCAGATGCTTGAAAAATCTGTCACTGGCATCGACAACTTTCAGATTGAGCCCCAAATCGGTCAACATTTCTCGAACTTCTTCGGTTTCTCCTTTACGCATGAATCCGGTATCGACGTAAACACAGTGCAACAAGTTGCCCACGGCATTGTTGGCCAGAACTGCAGCAACGGTGGAGTCTATACCACCACTACATGCGATGATGGCCGTATCATCGATTTGTGAATTGAGTGCCTCGATGGCCTCATCGATGAGCATCTGGGCATCCATCAAAACACCTCAGGCGCCGCGTTCTTCTTGCAATGCTCGGTCATCTGCCATGACTGCATTTGTTCGCATTTCGCGATATGCTACAACAGCCGCAGCAATTTCTGCATTTGCGGTGCCAATGATTTGCAATGCCAGCAATGCTGCGTTGTCACCACGGTCAACACCGACGGTGGCAACGGGCATACCTGGTGGCATCTGAACAATACTCAGCAGGCTGTCATAGGGGACCTTGCTACCCACGGGCACACCGATGACGGGCTTTGGTGTCATCGAGGCAAGGACTCCGGGTAGAGCAGCCGCAACACCTGCCATCCCGATGTAGACGTGGCAACCATCATTCTCTGCGGTTTCGACGATATCTTCGAGATATTTTGGGGAACGGTGTGCGCTCGCGACTCGAATCTGATATTTCACGTCAAATCCATCTAGAATCTTCGCTGCTTTTTCTGCGACTGGCATGTCTGACCGGCTACCCAATACGATGGTGATGTCCATGCACTCCCGCTACACAGTCGGTTCAAATGCATCACGGTGCGCGCTTGCGCATGAGAATGGTGTAAATCCTGCACGACTACGTCGCAGTACCTCACCTCCACCGTTTGTGTCGATGGCCCATGTCCAAATCCCTGGACAAAGGCGATCTCCCCCTGAATGGACCAACCAACTTCGGACTCCGAACAGTTTGCGATGCGCAGCGACGGCGAATGGAAGGAAGGGTGCAGGGAGATCCAATAGCCACAGTCCCTGATAGCCTTCTCGCGCGGGCAACAATGCCGACGAAATGCGTCGAGCGAGGTGGCGTTGGGTTTGGCGACATCGTGCTTCAAGCCACGATGGCATCTGTTCACCTCTCACCCACAGGTCGATGATTTTCAGTGCCCGATCTGTGAAACCCATCAGTGCAGCCTCTGCAAAGCTGCTCACCATGAGTGGGACCTCGTGCCCTTGGCGCAAATCGCAGAGGGCCCCAATCAACCGAAGCACCCTCAACCGAGTTTCGATATTGAGATCCACAAATGCATTCGGAGGAGGCAGCCGCCCCCACAGTGTCGAGCGAGACATCCAACGAACATCGGCGGTCTCCTCACCTGTATGGTGCATCAACCAAAATCGGAGGCATCCTCCCGGGTCCATCTCAAGGATTCGCAAGACCCGGAGGTCCGACTTGAAATTCTATTTGAATCACTGATGGGGGACCCAGGCTCCACTTTCAGTATCGAATCGCATCATGCTACCGTCTGGATTCTGACACCAAGTGTTGCCGACCTCGTCAACCCATGTTTTCTGACCATGTTCGTTAATTGCGGCATGTTCAGGAACCATCGTTTCGGTGGTTTGCATGACTGATTCAGTTTCACTTTGAGTGGCATCAAGTTGCGTTACTGCTGTAACGCCAGCCATGGCATAGATGTCTTCAGCGGGTGCCAATTCTGAAGCGAACTGACCTTGATAGCTGCCTCCTTCATCTCCACGACGTCGCATCAAAAACAGAGCAGCCCCACCAATCGCAATCATAACGCCGATAATCAATGCGATCCAGAATGGCATTGAGAGTCCACCTTCTGGAACGCTTCGGCTTGCATCCTTCGGATAGAAGTCGGCTGCATCACCCACTCCGTCCCCATCGCTATCCATCACTTCAGTTGGGTCATCAGGGAAGGCATCTTGGTCATCGGTCACACCATCGTTATCGCTGTCGATTTGGCTGAGGCCACATCCGACATTGTTGACCGGTTCCCCTGTAGGTGTGTTTGGACATTGATCTGTTGCATCGGTGACTCCATCTTCGTCACTATCGAGTTGCTCAGGGGCACATCCATCGGGATTTGCATTCCAGATGGTCATGGTACTCGCGCACAAATCCAAATCATTGGTGACACCATCATTATCGTCATCAAGCTCTGAAGGTGCACACCCGAATCGGTCCACTGTGGCTCCAGCGGGACTGTTCGGGCAGTTTGTATCCATGGCATCACTGATTCCATCTCCGTCCCCATCTCTTTGTGTCGCATCACAACCATTTGCATCGGCGTTGAATCCAGGTTGGGTCATGGGGCACAAATCATCGGCATCGACAACATCATCGCCATCGGTATCGCGTTGTTCAGCACCACATCCTGTGCTATCCGCGGTATCCACCGTTGAAGTGTAGGGGCACTGATCATCCGCATCAAACACTCCGTCTTCGTCACTGTCCCATTCTGAATCTGCGCAACCGTATCCATTGACGTTGGCGTCGGGTGGACTTGCAGGACATTGGTCGAGATGATCTTTGATTCCATCACTGTCTGTATCGCGTTGACTGGCGGCGCAGCCGTATCCGTCTACCTCTTCGCCTTGTGGTGAGCCGGGACAGGTATCCAGTGCGTCGTTGACACCATCCATGTCTGTATCCTTTTGAGAATCACCACAACCCATGACATCCACCGTTTCACCACCCGGTGTATTCGGACAGGCATCCGCGTCATTGGTCACTCCATCGTTGTCGTCATCGAGTTCTGATTCTGCGCAACCATAGCTGTCAACAATCGATCCGGGTGGACTGTTTGGACAATGATCCGGGTTGACTCCGTTGGGGTTATTGCCGTATCCGTCCCCATCCGTGTCCTGCTGTTGTGAGTATTCATCTGGGAACGCATCCGCGTTATTCCCACTGGGGTTGTCGCCCCAACCATCACCATCACGGTCGGTCCATTGTGTGGGGTCGGTAGGGAATGCATCCGGGTTGGTTCCCGAGGCATTGTCACCAAATCCGTCACCATCTGAATCTAGACACTGTGTGGGGTCATTGGGCCATACGTCGGCGTTGGTACCATTTGGATTGTCACCACACCCGTCTCCATCTGCATCTGTCCACTGTGTTCCATCTTGAGGGAAATGGTCGGGGTAGTTTCCATTGGGGTTGTCTCCCCAGCCGTCCCCATCTGCATCTGCCCACTGTGTGGGATCGTTAGGGAATTGGTCGCCAGCGGTCCCACTCGGGTTATCTCCGTAACCATCTCCATCGGAATCAGCCCACTGCGTGGGGTCAGTCGGCCAGAGATCGGGGTTGTTTCCGGTGGGATTGTCTCCGTATCCATCCCCATCAGAATCAGACCATTGCGTGGAGTCATTGGTAAAATCATCTGCATAATTTCCATTTGGATTGTCACCATATCCGTCGCCATCATAGTCCGACCACTGTGTGGGGTCGGTTGGGAATGCATCCGGATTCGTTCCGTTTGGATTGTCTCCCCATCCATCGCCATCCATGTCTGAACATTGCGTGGCATCATTTGGGAATTGGTCACCATTGGTTCCATTTGGATTGTCTCCACAACCATCGCCGTCTGCATCTACCCATTGTGTCGAATCTTGTGGGAATGCATCAGAATTGTTGCCATTGGCATTGTCTCCGTATCCATCGCCATCGTAGTCGTTCCATTGGGTCGGGTCGTTGATGAAATCATCCACATCGTCAGTGTATCCGTCTCCATCCGTATCTCGCTGACTTGCAGCACAACCATTCGAATCCACAGTCGAGCCAATCGGCGTGTTGGGACAGAGATCAAACTCGTCCCATACTCCATCACTATCTGAGTCATAGATGTAGTTGAAACACACCACATCATTGGTTAAATTGGTTCCATTTGCAGTCCACAGTTGTGCGAACAAACAGTATTGTCCACTAGCTGAGGGAGTACTGTAAGTCCAAGTGCCGAAACTCATGCTGTTGCTCGTTGCAGTAACATTGGTCTGATTCGATGTAGCAATGGCGACATATGATGAATTGAGTAGGGATACCTGCCAAATGTAGTTCTGTCCGGGTACCAAATCCATTCCCTGCATTGTTGCAGAATTGGTTGTTGCATTCGCATCATTTGTGTA
>CETW01037155.1_pt1 | contig 19992 bp, 16 predicted proteins | sample 361381 | NCBI WGS metagenome assembly CETW01 (sample SAMEA2620570, study PRJEB7988) | marine metagenome | isolation source: saline water (ENVO:00002010), including
GGATTTCATTTAGCAAAGAAACTAATTGAGCAGGGACATGAAATAGTTGGAATCGATAATATTAATGATTACTACAACCCTACTTTAAAAAGACTTCGACTCTCAGAGTTAAATTCAAAAAAATTTAAGTTTTATCAAAGTGATATCAACAAAATAGATAATTTTGATCAAAATTTTGATCTGGTTATAAATTTAGCAGCTCAAGCAGGAGTCAGAGCTAAAAAAGAACAAGAAAAAAATTATATTAACTCTAATATTTATGGATTTAAAAACATATGTAATTTTTGTTCTCGCAATAAAATTCAAAGAATGATCTATGCATCGAGTAGTTCTGTTTACGATGATTCAGATCTTAAACCATTTTCAGAATCTAAAACAGCAACTAAACCTAAATCTCTTTATGGTATGAGTAAACTTTTTAATGAAGTTTATGCAAGTGCTTATGCGAGTGAAAATAATATATCTTTTGTGGGTTTAAGATTCTTTTCAGTCTATGGACCATATGGAAGGCCTGATATGGCATATTTCTCTTTTACGGAATTATTAAAGAAAGATAGAGTTATTAATCTTCATAATAATGGTTCAATGAAAAGAGACATGACTTATATTGATGATGTAATCGAAGGAATAATAGCATCTATAAACTATTCTTTTGATAATAAATCTAAAGTACAAAATGAAATATTTAATCTTGGTAATGACTCCCCAATAATGACATCATTTTTATTAGATTCCTTGAAAGATATTTTAAAAATTGAGCCAAACATTCAGAAAATTGATACTACGAATGAATCAATATGCACCCATGCAGATCTAACAAAATCTAAAAGAGTATTGGGATATAATCCTAATACTACTTTTGATGAAGGTATAAAGGAATTTTTAAACTGGCATAAAACTTATGAGAATCTTTAAGAAAATCAAATTAGGTATTGTAGGTCATGGTTTTGTTGGCAAAGCTACTGATTGGGGATTTAATAAAAAAGTCGAAAAATTTGTTGTTGATCCAAAATATGGCACGAATATAGACCAGTTAGCAGAATTTGGACCAAATGTAGTTTTTGTTTGTGTTCCAACGCCTATGGGTAATGATGGTAATCATGACTCTTCAATAATAGAAAGCGTTGTGAAAGAGCTCACAGCCAAATGTAAGAAATCAATCATTGTCATCAAAAGTACTGTTTTACCATCAGTTCTTAAGAAACTGGCTGTGTTAAATAAAAAGATTATCTATAATCCAGAATTTCTTAGAGAGAAACATGCAAATAAAGATTTTGTTAATTCAGAAATGATTATTTTTGGTGGAGACAGGAATACAGCTTCAAAAGTTTCAAAATATTACTTGTACAATTCAAGATGCAGGACCAAAGAACATGTTTTTATAGATCTTATTTCAGCATCATTAATTAAATATTCGATTAATACCTTTTTAGCATCAAAGGTAATATTTTTTAATGAACTTTATAATTTGTTCAAAAAATTAGATTCTGAGGATTCATGGGAATCAGTAATAAAAACCCTATCAATTGATAAGAGAATTGGCGGGAGTCATATGAATGTACCAGGTCATGATGGAAAGCATGGTTTCGGTGGAGCATGTTTTCCCAAAGACAGTACAGCATTAATTAAATTTGCAGATGATCTTGGAATAGAGCTATCGATTCTAAAGACAGTAATTCAAACTAATAATAAAATAAGAAGTAACTATAACGACTTGGATGATAGAGAGAAGGAACAAAATGTGTCATTTGATGATAAAATTTGATCCTGCTGCCCAGGTGGTGAAATTGGTAGACACAAGGGACTTAAAATCCCTCGAAGGTGACTTCGTGCCGGTTCAAGTCCGGCCCTGGGCACCAATATTTACATTATGAATAATGAAAAAAGCGAATATATTGATTTAGTTAGCCAAGTTAAGAATCTTTGGAAATCAAAAAATTTGATTTTACTTCTAATGCTTTCATTTTCAGCCCTATCATTATCTATAAGCTATTTCATGCCTACAAAGTTTATGTCCTACTCAGTACTAAACATTGTTGAGGATGAAGCATCAGATAATGCTGTGCCTTCAATCGATATTCCAAGTTTTGGAGGAATAGTTGAATCAGCAGGATTAAATTTAAAAACTGGAACATCAAATTTAGAGAATATTGTCATTGAAACTATAAAGTCAAAGAGCTTCCTGAAGCATCTATTGTCATTTGAAGGTATTTCTGAAAAATTAATAGACAATTCCTTGGATAGTGACTCAAGTTATATAGAAATACATGAAAAGATTTACTCAAAAGATTTATCAGCTTCTATAAACAAAAATACTGGTCTAATCTATTTGTCATTCAAACATAGATCCCCGGAATTTTCGAAAGATTTTTTACAATTAATAATTACACAAATAAATAATGTTTTCAGAGAAGACAAATTATCTGAACTTGAAAGAGCTCGAGAATATTTTGAGTCAGAATATGAGATTGCAAGGAATGCATCAATAAAGACATCAATAAGCTATCTGTTAGAAAAAAATTTAAACTCAGAGATGTTAGCAAATGTTAGAGAAGAATATGTTCTAGAAAGCATTGAAGATCCGTTTATTCCAGAAGAAAGACACTCACCTAATAGAGTTATATTTTTAATTGTTGGAGCAATATTAGGTTTAATATTTGGTGCTTTAATTCCAATAATAAGATTCAATTTTTTAAATCAAGACACTAATTATTAATAGGAGATCCAATTCTGTGAAGAATTATAAGCAAAACGTAATTCTTATTCTTCTTGATGCTTTCAGAGGTGATTATATAAATGGACAAAACACTCCAAATATTTCGCATCTAGCAAAAAGATCTAATTATATTAAATTCTTAAAACCTAGCTTTGGGTTCTGTGAAAGAACAGAAATATTAACTGGAAAATCTTCAATTGAAACAGGCTACTTTACAGCTATTGCTTATGATCCAATAAATTCTCCATATAAAAAATATAAAAATTCATTAATTTTTTTTTCCGTTCTTGAAAGCATCTTTAGGCTAAGGATCTTTAAAAAAATTATAAGAAGATTTTTTTGGGAAATTTTTAAAAGCAAGGAAGGCACATTTTATCCATTTAATATTCCATTTAAAGATCTAGTGAATCTATCTTTAACAGAGGATGGAATTAATAATCTTATAGAAAATTCAGACAAATCACTTTATAAAATATCACAAGGTGTATTTAAAGAAGCTACTACAGATATGTCCTCTTCATTAAAAGGAGATGATCAACATAGACTTAATTTAGTTTTGAAGAATCTTCAAAATGAAGATTTTCAATTTTACCCAACATATGTATCTATGATGGATTCTATTGGACATCGATATGGGACAAAACACGTTAAAGTAAAATCCTCTTTAAGGCATGTTGATAGAATAATTATCGATTTTATAAATGAAGCTCAAAAAATAGATAAAAATTGTGCAATCGTATTATGTGGAGATCATGGAATGACAGATGTAACAGACAAAATCAATATTCAGAATAGCTTAATAAAAATAAAAAATACTAATCATTCATTAGGGAAATTTAATTATTTTTTAGACTCAACAATTGCTAGATTTTGGTTTAATGAAAATCGTAAGTCTAATGCAAAAATGTTATCGAAAATTATTGATAATCAATTTAGTAAATTTGGTGAATCTATCCTATTTGAAGAGTTCGAAGAAAATGATATTCCCAGCAGCAGAAAATATGGAGATTTACTTTTTATTTGCAAACCAGGAATTATTATTAGTCCTGATTTTTTTAATTTGAACTCAGACATTAAAGGAATGCATGGATACAAACCGACTGAGAACAGTAGTTATGGTTTCTGTATCGACTTATCAAGAAATATGATTCCTAAAATTGAGAATAGTCCAGTACCCTTAACCCATGTTTATACAATTATTTCAAAATATCTTCAGGACACAACATTACCTATAAAAAATGAAAGATAAAATAAGTTCTGACATAAAAATAATGGTTAGATTAATCAAATCTAAAATAGAATCATTAGAGGCAATTTTTCTTGTAGGTGGTTTTGGCAGGGATGAAGGTTCAATAATGGTCCATGAAGGAAATGTTCACATAATTAATGACTATGATTTAGTTGTGATCACATCAAGATCTTGCAAGAAAAATACCATCTATGAACTTCGAAGGATCTTAGAAAAAGAATTATCGATAAGGCAAGTTGATATAACTATTTACAACACAAAACAGCTCAAGAATATGGCTTTTACAATGTATAGTTACGATTTGAAATATGCTTCAAAAACAATCTATGGGAGCGAGAAAATTTTGGATTTAATTCCAAATATGGATAAATCCAAAATGCCTATATTAGAAGCAATAAGACCATTATTATTATTCCCAGTTTCATTACTACAAGCTAGACCCAAAAGTTCAGATTTATCTAATATTGATCTATTTTGGTCATATCAACAGATATCAAAGTCAATCCTAGGTTGGTCTACAGCAATGCTTATAGAAAAGGGTTTGTATGATCCTCTTTATTCAAAAAGATTAGAATTATTTGAAAATACTTTTAAGAACCAAAAAAGTATTTGTAATCTAGTAAAGCAGGCAACAAGTTTTAAATTACAACCAGTCTTCAATCCAATAGCAAAGGAAAAAATAAATGAATTTTGGTTAGAAGCAACAAATGCTCATTTGGAGGTTGCTGAAGCAATACTATGTAAATCATACTCAACAAATGATAAATCATTAACGGCTTTTTCAAGAGCTTATAAAAGAAGCCTAAGAAATATAATTAAATATATTTTTAGTTCACTAACAGGGATAGATAAAAAATCTATAATAAATATAGAAATAGGCCAACTATTTTTATGCAAGTCACTAGTAGTTGAAGATAGAATAGAATCAGAAAAATTCTTTAAATTAGCTAAGAGAGAAGCAGACTACGTATCAGAACTTCCAGCAGAAGTAAGCATTGAAAAACTAATAGATTCCTTTTTAATTAGTAATCCCAATTCGAGAAATTGGCACAAAAAAGGCAATAAACTATCATACTAAGATGCTCATATCCGTAATAATTGTTAACTGGAATCGACTCGATGATATGGATGAGACCTTATTTTCTCTTAGGTCGCAGACATATAAAGATTATGAGATTGTTGTAGTTGATAACGACTCTAATGATGGATCTGTAGAAATGATTGAGAAGAAATATCCTCATGTAAAATTAGTTAAATCTACAAATAATCTCGGGTGTGAGGGAGGTTTTAATCTAGGAATGGAAAATTCAACAGGAGATATCTTCTTTTATCTAGATAGTGATGCTTCTCTGAGTGAAAATGTTCTAGAAAGGGTGTATCAGGAGTTTAGCAGAAATCCTAAATTAGGAATTTTAGACCCAAGGATAATCAATCCACACAATAATTTAATAATAAATGAGCCAAAAAATTGGCCAAAAAAAAATCATTTCACAGGTTGTGCCGCAGCAATAAGAAGATCTGTCATTGAAAAAATTGGAATGAGGCCAGCAGAATATTTTATATATACAAGCGAAGCTGATTTATGTTTAAGGACAATAAACGCAGATTATACAATTGAACATTTCTCTGATATTGTTGCGTTTCATAGAGAATCACCAAAAAAAAGACTTTCAAGCAAGTTTTATTATTATTACACCAGAAATGGCTTATGGCTTATTTGGAAGTTTTACCCATTTTTTCCAGCAGTAAAAGAAACTATTATCCATTTATCTTATAACTTTACTAAATCTTTGTTGGCGTTATCTCCATGGCACTTTTTTATTGGACTATTTGAAGGTCTAAGAGATTTCAAGAAATATTCTCTAAACAAGAGACAGCCTATAAAGGTTTATAATGATGCTAGGCTTTATCCACAAGTAAGAACAATTATTTCTATTTTATTTGATAAAATTAAAGGTCTAGGATTGAAAAAATAATGTCTAAAAAAATTGCCTTATTTTCTGGCGGAAGAGGGAATAAGAATCTATTACACTCCTTCATATCTGATCTTGATCAAAAAAATATTGAATTAAGTGTAATTGTTAATGGCCTTGATGATGGGGCTTCTACCGGCAAGATAAGGTACTTATTCTCAAAAGAAACACATGGCATTAGTGATTTTCTCAAAGTTATACTTTCTCTTTCCCCAAATAATGAAATCGTTAAATTATTTGAAAGAAGATTTCCAACAACAGGCTCTGAAAAAGAAAAAAGGATACTGCATGAAAAAATTGAACGTTTTTTAGACAATGAAAAACTTTTTATTCTCGAAGATGATTATCAAATAGATAAGAATTCTGAAGATTTAATTAGGTCTTCTATATTAGATCTAATAAATCATTTTAATGAGAGTGAGGAAAAAGATATTGATTTTAGTGACTTTAAAATAGGTAATGTAGTATTTGCAAGCCAGATTATCAAAAATAATTTCGATTTTAAATTAGCAATCTTTGATTTTAGTCAGTTAGTTGATGTAGATCCTGAGAATTCAAAAATCATAGAATCTTCTAAAATTCCAGCTTATTTGTGTGGAATATTGAAACAGGGCATTTTTCTTCCTAATGAAGCTTCAATTGTCCTATCTAGAACAACAGATTTTATTGAAGATATATTTCAAATTAATAAAAGTCTGACAGCAGAAGAAATAAGAGAGATCTGCTCCCTAGAAAAAAATGAAAAAATAAGTTATCTCAACTCCATTCAAAAACTTGAAGATTTATCTAATGAAGCAAAGGATGCGATTGATGCAGCCGATTGTATTATTTATGGTGCCGGTACACCATTTTCTAGTTTGTTACCGAGTCTTTCATTAATAGGTGCTGCGGAAACAATTTCCAAAAAAAATTCACCAAAAATCTTGGTAGCTAATTTAAAAAAAGAAACTCAAAACTTTTTTTCGGCGAATCAACTTATTAGAGACTTATTGAAGCATACTCTAAAGAATTCTAACTCTACTAATATTGATCCCAAAAATATAATTACACACTTGATAGTTTCAAATCAAAAAGTTTCTGAGGAAGACAGAGATTATTCAATTGATTACTGTAAATCGGAATTAGAAAGTGAGTTTCCTTGGATTAGTGTAATTGAACGAGATTTAACTCATCCTCAAAAACAATTTCAACATGATGGCGACAAATTAAAGAAATGTATTTTGGAAATATTAGATAGTGAGTAAAAAGGATCTATCTCTGAAATTACAGAATCCTTTCAGAGATTATATAAAAGAATTTTTTTCTGCAGATAAATTTAAGAATTCTATTGGTATAACTGCCAAAAATTTGCCCCGAGAAAAAAAAGAGTATCAAGTTGTAATAATGGCGGCTGGAAAGTCATCAAGAATGAATATTGACTACCCTAAAACTCTATATAAATTTAATTACCCAGGCAAAAATTGCACTATCTTGGCAAATACTCTTAATTTGATAAGCAAATTACCTCAAAAAGTTTCTAAGGTATTTGTAGTTATCAGAGATGAGGATGCACCTTTTTACGATAAGTTAAAAAATACTGATAATGTTGAATTTATTAAATTAAATTCAAATCAGATAAAAGGCACTGCTAATTGTCTTTTATGTATTAAACAATATCTTCAAAAAGATCTGGACATACTAATGTTCTGGGGAGATCTTGTTTTGATACCAAAATTTGATGTTGTAATAAGCGTAGATATGCATAATATCTTGAAAAATTCTTTGACTTTCCCTACAAGATATAAGCTAAATCCATATGTTGCCTTTATAAGAGATAAAAATGGAAAAATTGTTGAGATTGCGCATAAAAATGAAGGAAAAAATTTTACTGATTGGGCAGAACAAGACTGCTCTTTTTTTATTTTTAATTATTCTTTATTTACAGAATTAGCCAAATTTATTGATAATCGAAAATTAATTGAATCCGGAGAATCTAAAGAAATAGATTTTGTGCATTTCATCTTATTTCTTACTTCCAGTAATAAAAGAATCTGTCCTCTACCTATATCAAACGATAATTATGTTTATGATATAAACACAATTGAATCAGCAAAAAATGTGCAAAAAAAATTAGATGAAATTAGCAAACCTGAATTTGAAAGAATTTTTCTAAGTAATTAAAGATGAATTTTTTTTATACAAAATATATAAGTTCTTCTCTAGTTCAACATCTCTTTAATACAGTTTTTTTCCCTTATTTCACAATAATATTAATGTCACAAAGATTAAGCCTTGACCTGTGGGGAGAGATAATTTTTATTCAAGCAATAGCTGGTTTTTTTCTACTCTTCCTCAATATGGGAATTGAATTTCATGGAACAAATAGGATTGCATCACTGGATCAAAGGGATAATAAAATTGTTGGAGAATATAACTTTATTAAGATAACTAACGTTATTTTTATACTTTTCTTTGGTTATATTTTAGTTTTTGCAGGCCTACTTCCAGAAAGAATATTTTTAATGTCAGTTATTTTAAGTGCTTCAATTTCATTCAACCCATCATGGGTGTTTTTAGTTGAAAAGAATATCCCCCCAATTATTTTCATTGAAATAATTTTCAGGTCTATTTTTTTAATTTTCATTTTTTTGTATGTAGTCGATGATGTCAAAGGTTCGTATTATGTATATTTTTTAGCTGGTAATAATTTTTTAATTGCATTATTTAGCCACCTATATTTAAAAATTAAATACACATACTCAGTTCTAGTAAAAACTAATTATTTTTCTATGGTGAAAAAATTAAGTGGCCTATTCTTTTATCAAATTTCTGGTATTTCTACAATGATGCTTCCTGTTCTAATCTTAGGTTTATTATCTGACTTTAGAACAGTCGCAATTTTTGGTAATGCAGATAAGTTGTTTAAAGGATTAAGAGGTTTATTCTCGCCTTTAACAAGAATAGCCATAACATTATTTTCGAGGAAAGTTGATGAAACTAAAGAAAATCAAACTAAATTATTTTCTATAATTTTTGTTACAGGCGCACTTTTAATTTTAATTCTTCTTGGCTTTTCTTCATATTTGATAACATTTCTTTTGGGAGAGAAATATGCTGATTCAGTTCATGTCTTCAACATACTTATTATTTCTATTCCCTTCATATGGTCTTATAACTTTTTAGTTGGATCTTACTTTATACCAAAAAAATTAGAAACATTGATTACTAAATATAATGTCTTGCTTCTTCTAATTTCTTCATTTCTTATACCTATTTCTATATTATTATTTGAGGAATCTGGTTTAAGTTTATCTATTTTGCTTATAGAGTTTTTATTATTCACTCTTCTGCTTAAAAGGTTTATTAAAAAAGATTACATTAAAAAAATTTAATGATTGAAGAAAAAGGATATATAAGAAAAATACTTATAGACAAAAGTACCATTCATGCGTTTATTTTCTTTATAGTTACTTTTTTAACCTCCATATTCATTACAAATTTTTATATTTTAGGCGATCAATTCCATTACATTGAATTCTATGAATCGTCTAAAGACCTTTCACTGCTAGATACTTATATTTTACAACTGACTTCTATTGGTTCAGCTGATCCTGGGTATTCATTAATAATTTGGCTATTTTCAGATTTAGTGAGTAAAAATTTATTGATTTCATTAGCAAATGCTTTACTAGCGCTACTTTTATTCAAGATATTAAGAAAATTTAAATATCCAACATGGTTCTTTGTTGGAATGCTATTAAGTTTTTATATGTTCGTATTATTTTTTGCAGCAGAAAGACTTAAATTCGCTGCAATAATTATATTAGTAGCATTTTTTTACAAAAACTTTTTTACAAGAGCTTTCATTATTTTGTTAGCATCGCTTTTTCATGCGCAATCACTTTTTGCTCTTGCTTTAATTGGTATACATGCAGTAACAAGAAAGAACTTACTGCCTAATATCTTTAAATTTGGAAATTTTCTTGCCTTTATTTTTATTGCCAGTTTCATTTCAATATTTTTAATGTTCGCATATGAGCTTATTTATGAAAAATTTATTGCCTATACTTCTTATGATTTTTTAAGTCTAGCTAAGCCTATTGCTCTAGGTTCGATAAGTCTAATATTTATGAGAGATAAACTTTTTGCATTATCCTGCTTCATATTTTTCTTAGTAACATGCTTCATTTTAGGTACAGATAGGATAATTATGATGCAGTTTATATTCACAATGCTCTTTCTAGATCATAGAGATAAAAATCAAGTTTTGGTTTTATCAACATTATTTCTGTACCTTTTTCTAAAAAATTTGGACTTCATTTACAAGATATTTCTTTGTGGAGAAGGATTTCTATGCACAGCAATTTAGAGAAAAAAAATAATAGAAATACTTCTGTTTTTATAGACGCGAGTAATATTGGTTCAGGCGGAGGTATTGCACATATTAAAAATCTCTTATTAAGGGCCCCATCAGAAAATATTACTTATACCATATGGATAGATAAGAAATATCTAAAAGATTTACCACAAAAAGATAATTTCGAATATAAATCGAGCTTTATGTTTAATCTTCCTTTTCCAATGAAATTTATTTGGAAAATAGTTTTCTTTAGACTTATATGTATAAAAAACAAGCCAGATATTCTTTTTTGTCCTGGTGGGTTGCTTTTTTTCAAACATCCAAATTCAACTATTGTTTTTCAAAATATCTTACCTTTTGCAGATTCAAATTTATTAGGCTCAAGTTTTTTTGAGAAATTAAAAAATAGAATACTAAGGGAATCTTTGAAGATTTCATCAGCAAATTCTTCAAAACATATTTTTCACAGCATTAACTCGAAAGAGATTATTTACAACCAAAAAACTACAAAAAAAGACTTTTCAATTATTAATCATGGCACAGATAAAGATTTCTATATCGATCAATTAAAATTAGAAGAAAAAATAGAAAGACTCCAAAAGAAAATAAATCATAAAAAATCTCTCAGTTTCACATATGTTGCAAGTGCTTTTAAATATAAGAATCATATTCCATTATTAAAGATATTCAGTTCTTTGAGGAATAAAGGCCTGAATTTTAAACTGAACTTAGTAATTTCCAAAGGCTCGTTTAAAAATCAGATTTTTAAGTGCATTAAAGATTTATCTTTAAGCAATGAAATTACGATTTATGAAGATTTAGAAAAAAATGACTTAATTTCAATTCTTCATGATCAAACAGATTTGTATTTATTTGTTTCATCCTTAGAGACATTCGGAATGATATTAGCTGAAGGAATGGCTTCAGGATTGCCTATATTTGCTACTAAAACAACCTGTATACCTGAGATTATTGGAGATCATGATTTATATCTAGATATTCAGGAATCTGAGACCTCATCAGAGAAAATTTTGAAAGAGTTGGGTAATTTAGATAAATTGATAAATCACTCTAGTTCAGCGTATTTAAGAGCTAAAAATTTTTCGTGGCATAATTCAGCTAAAATGTCTTGGGATTTTATTTTTAGAGGTAATAGTTAAATAGCTATAAATATTTATGTTAAAGATTTTAGTAATAGGTATAACGGGGATGCTTGGGAACACCTTGCTGAGAAGTTTATCTAAAAACAAAAAATTTTCTGTTTTGGGCAGCTCTAGAAGAGATAAGCTTAAAATCCATCAAAAAATAAATTATAAACACTTAAAAAACCTAGATGTTGAAAATGAAGAAGAATTCTTTAATACAGTTAAAGCACACAAGCCTGATGTAATAATAAATTGTATTGGTGTGATCAAACAGTTAAAACATGCTGACGAACCTCTCAAAGTACTGCCTATCAATTCAATATTTCCACATAAGTTACATTATTTCTGCAATCAAGAAGATATTAGACTGATTCATATAAGCACAGACTGTGTATTCTCTGGCAAAAAAGGAAATTATCTAGAAACTGAAATTTCTGATGCACAAGATCTATATGGAAAATCAAAATACATTGGAGAACTACATGGTAGGAATTCACTCACTATAAGAACTTCTATAATTGGCCACGAAATTGATTCTAAAGAATCACTATTAGAATGGTTCTTGTCGCAAGAAGATAGAATTAACGGCTATACAAATGCTTTTTTTTCAGGATTGACTACTCTTGAGCTATCCAATGTTATAGAAAATATTATTCTCTATCATAAAGATCTTTCTGGACTATATCATGTGTCATCTAAACCCATATCAAAATATGATTTGTTGAATTTAATTAAAAAGGTGTATCAAAAAAAGATAAAAATAGTACCTTCGGATCAAGTTAAAATTAACAGAAGTCTTAATTCAGAAAAATTCTTAAAAGCAACGAATCTAGAAGTATCAGACTGGGAGAGTATGATAGAATCTATGAAAAATTTTAATTAGATTATGAAAGATTTGTTTAAAGATCAGAAATTATTAATTACTGGAGGTACGGGATCCTTCGGCAATGCGGTGTTAAAAAAATTTATATCTTCAGATTTTAGTGAATTAAGAATTTTTAGTAGAGATGAAAAAAAGCAAAATGATATGCGGCTGCAACATTTAGATGATAGAGTAAAATTCTTTCTGGGTGATGTTAGAGATTATGACAGCATTAATTCAGCTATGGAGGGAGTTGATTTTGTTTTTCATGCAGCAGCTCTAAAACAAGTCCCATCTTGTGAATTTTTTCCTCTTGAAGCCGTAAAAACAAATATTATTGGAGCAAATAATGCTCTTACAGCAGCAATTAAAAATGATGTCAAAAGAGTAATAGTATTAAGTACAGATAAGGCTGTTTATCCTATTAATGTCATGGGTATGACGAAAGCAATGATGGAAAAAATTATGATCTCTAATGCAAGAAAATTAAAAGGTACAAATACAAAAATCTGCGCAACTCGTTATGGAAACGTCATGGCATCAAGAGGTTCTGTTATTCCTTTATTTACTCAGCAAATAAAAGCAGGGAAGCCTATTACCATCACAAACCCTAATATGACAAGATTTTTAATGTCTCTTGAAGACTCCGTAAATTTGGTATTACATGCTTTTTCAAATATGAATAATGGTGATATTTTTGTTCAGAAATCACCAGCATCGACAATAGAAGATCTAGCATTAGCATTAATGAAAATTTTTAAGAAAGAATCGGAAATCAAAATAATTGGTACAAGACATGGAGAAAAAATTTATGAAACTCTTTTAGGAACTGAAGAAAGATCAAAAGCAGAAGAACAAGATAATTTCTTCAAAGTTCCAATGGATGCAAGGGATCTTAATTATGATGAATTTTTTGAGAAAGGTGAAATAGATTTAAAGAATTATGAAGAATATAACTCACACAATACTGTAAGGCTTAATGTCGATGAAACAGCAGATCTTCTTCTAAAACTACCTTATATTCAGGAAAATCTAAATGATTAAAGTAATGACAATAGTTGGCACAAGGCCGGAAATAATAAGACTATCAAGAATTATTCCTAAACTTGATGTAAATTTTGAGCACACTCTTATTCATACAGGCCAAAATTATGATTTCAATTTAAACGAAATTTTTTTTAAAGATCTCAAATTAAGAGAGCCTGATATTTTCCTTAATGCTGCCGAAGAGACACCGATGAAGACCATTTCTTCAATAATTGAGAAAATAGATACACATTTAGAAGAAATAAATCCAGATGCTGTATTGATCCTTGGCGACACTAACAGCTCATTAAGTGCCATACCAGCTAAACGAAGAAAGATCCCTATATTTCATATGGAAGCTGGTAATAGATGTTTTGATTTCAGAGTGCCTGAAGAGATTAATAGAAGAATTGTTGACGTAATATCTGACATAAATCTGACTTATTCCGAAATAGCAAGACAATATCTACTAAGTGAAGGTTTTGATAAAAACAGAGTCATTAATACTGGAAGTCCTATGAAAGAAGTTCTAGATTTTTATTCTAAGAAAATTGAAAGCTCAAAAGCTCTTAGCAAGTTAAAAATTGAAAAAAACAATTTTTTTCTAGTCAGTCTGCATAGAGAGGAAAATCTTGATTATGAAGATAAGCTAAGAAAAATACCTGAAATCTTAAATAGACTGGTAGAAGAGTTTTCGTTACCTATTATTGTTTCAACTCATCCAAGAGCTAAGAAAAAAATAGAAGAATCTAATTTCAATTTTTCTGATGATATAAATTTTTTAGAACCATTTAGTTTTTCTGATTATTGTTCTCTGCAAATTAATGCAAGGTGTGTTCTTTCAGATAGTGGAACAATCACTGAAGAAAGTTCTATTCTTAATTTTCCTGCATTAAACCTTAGAATTTCACATGAAAGACCAGAAGGGATGGAAGAGGGAGCAGTAATGTCAGTAGGGTTATCAATAGATAAGATAATAAATGCTCTCCAAATTACCAATAAGCAGTTAAGGGGCAACAAAAGGGATCTGAAAATTGTTGAAGATTATAATGTGAATAATGTGTCGGAGAAGATTATAAGGATAATTTTAGGAAATATTGATTTAGTCAATCAAAATGTATGGCATAAAGATGTTTAAGTGAGAAATTTATATGAATCAAAGTGAACTTAAATTTCATGCAGACTCTGTTTCTAAAAAGATAGATAATGCTTTAAAAGATAAAGAATACTTTTCTTATCCCTATCAGCATATTATTCTTGACGACTTTCTTGAAGATAGTTTTATAAATATTATTCATGATTCATTTCCAGATTTAGATAATTCTCAGTGGGAACACTCAAATGATGAAGGAATTGAAATTAAATCTAGGACTAATTGGACTTCTGAGTTTGATATTCCAGAAGGAATAGTTGATGCAATTAGAGTCTTCAACTCGGCACCTATCCTTAAAGCAATAAGTAATAGACTAGACATCCCTAAGCTGATACCTGATCCTTATTTTACAGGTGGTGGTTTGAATATTACCCCAAAGAATGGTCTTTTAGATGTCCATGTTGATGGAAATTATCATGATGCAACAGGATTAAATAGAAGAGTAAATCTGTTACTGTATTTAAATAAAAATTGGGAGCCTGATTGGGGTGGTGAATTTGGAATTTATGATAATGATGGAAAAGATCTGTATTCAGCAATACCACCACTTTTCAATAGGTGTGTAATCTTTGATACTCATGATAAAAGTTATCATGGCTTACCTAATCCACTAAACTTTCCTGAGGGCGAATTAAGAAAATCAATAATTTTGTATTATTACACTCTAGCTCCAAGATCTTCTGAAAATGTAACTGTTAAAAATCCTCATAGTGCACTATGGAGGTCAAAGAAATTTACAGACAAAAAGGGTAAAAAAGAAAGAGATTTTACTTAAAGACTAATCAAAAAAGTTGCAAATTAATTTTATGAAAATAGGGATATTTACCGAATATTTTGAGCATGATAAGAATTCTGCTGGTCGACATATGTCTGATCTTGTAAAGGAATTAAGCATTTCCTCTGAAAGTATTGATGTATTCACACTATACAAACATTCAAACAAATCTAGTTTTGATGAATTAAATAATGTTGAAATTCACAGTCTTAATGTAAGCCTAAATGCTAAGAATAAGTCATTATCAAAGAGATTTTTTACTGAATTATTAATTAGCCTTAGAACATTTTTTGTGATACTGAGATTAAAGAAACTCTCTCATTTTGATGTCTTAGTCTGGTATTCTCCAACAATTTTTTGGGGTCCAATTATAAAGTTATTAAATTTTTTTAAAAAATCTCATAAATATTTAATCTTGAGAGATATCTTTCCTAAATGGGCCATAGATCTAGAAATTCTTAAAAAAGAAGGTATAAAACATAAGGTTCTACGTGCATTTGAGAATTTACAATATAGAACAGCTGACACTATAGCAATTCAAACTGAAGGCAACATTAGCTATTTTGATGATATTCCCAATACTTCAAAAAAAATTAGAATCCTTAGAACTTGGTATGATTCAAGCTCATCAGAAATTGATCTACCTGAGAGTATTTGTAATAAAATCCCAAAAAATAAAAAAATATTACTTTATGCTGGGAATCTTGGTGTTGCTCAAGATCAGGAATTGCTTTTAGAAACAATAAAGAAAATGCAAGATCAGAAGGAGTTTATCTTCTTGCTTGTAGGACTTAAAGACAAAGACAAACATAATATTGAAAAATACTCTAGCATGCAGGGATTGAGCAATATTCTTATTTTAGATTCAATTGATCACAGGCATATGGATGCATTATGCCGACGATCTTACATCGGTATTTTTTCATTAGACAAACGACATACTACCCATAATATACCTGGCAAATTTTTACAGTATCTAAGCACTGGATTGCCGGTTTTTGGGCTCTGTGGTAAAGGGGACATAGTCAAGCTTATTAGCGATAGAGGGTTCGGAAGGACATATTTGGGGAATCAAGCTGATGAGGCAGTAGAAATTTTAAAGGAACTATCTAAAGACATCGAGAATGACAGAATAGATTTTGAATCTTTAAAAGATTATATAGATGATGAACTTTCAACAAAATCTGCAGTAAACCATATACTCAAAAGAATTTCTGAATAGATTTTTTTAAAAATATGTTTTATGTTTGTTTGTGATTTATATTCAAAATTAAATGAAAAAACTTTTATTAATTGAGCTAAATGAGATTAATTTTGATCTCATAAATAAATATTTAAATAAATATCCAGACGAATTTCCAAATTTAAGATCACTCTATAAGCTAAATCATGCAAATACGTTCTCTGAATTTGATTACCATGAATTAGAGCCATGGATACAGTGGGTAAGTGTGCATACCGGAAAAAATTATGAAGATCATAAAATTTTTAGGCTTGGGGATATGGTTAATTCAGATTTAGATCAAATGTTTGAATTGGTTGAAAATCAAGGCTTTAGTGTTGGTGTAGTATCAGGAATGAATGTCAAAAATTCCCTAGAGAAACCTTCATATTTTATTCCTGATCCATGGACGGATACTAAGACTGATGGAACATTTTTCAGTAAGCTACTAAAATCTGTTCTTACTCAAACAGTCAATGATAATTCTGAATCTAAAATTACTGCTAAAAGCATTTTTTCTATTTTGCTTATTTTTTTAAGGTATATAAAAGTAAAAGATTACTTTCAATTCGTCAGTATGGCTATTTCTAGCTTTGGCAAATCTTGGCGAAAAGCATTATTTCTGGATCTATTTATACATAAAATACATTTAAAGTTAATTGAAGAGAATAACCCTAATTTTTCAACAGTTTTTTTGAATGCCGGCGCACACATCCAACATCATTATTTGTTTAATAGTGAATTTTCAAATAGATCTAATCCAACTTGGTATATAGGAAGTGAATATGATCCTTTTAAGGAAATGCTCCACACTTATGAAAAAGTTGTTAAAGATTATATTGGAATGAAGAAATATGAATTAATTTTTGCAACTGGATTAAGTCAAAAAGAGTTCGACTCTCCTGTTATTTATTGGAGGCTGAAAAATCATGAATCTTTTCTTGAGAAATTAAATATAAAATTTAAGGAGGTTCAACCAAGAATGACTAGAGATTTTCTTATAGAATTTGACAATAATGAAGATCTGGAAAGTTGTTATGATTCTCTTTCATTAATTTCTGACAGCAATAATGAAAAGTTATTTGGAATCATAGACAAAAGGGAAAATTCATTATTTGTGACACTTACTTATCCAAATGATATCAAAAATATAAATTTCTCTGGCTTGGAGAAAAATATTGTTTTATCCGATGAGCTAGTATTTGTTGCTATTAAGAATGGAGAGCACTCAGCTAATGGTGAAGTTTTCACAACTTTTAATATTTCATCAAATAATGACAAAAGAGTTAATATCACAGAGATCTTTAATTTAGTTTGTTCTTATTTTCAGAAGACTGGCTAGGCCATTAAAGATGCTATTCATGTAGTATATTGCCCTGAATAACCATATCGTCTATTATTTATGCATGCATTTTCGACTATTTTTAGTAGCTTTCTTAAGTTTTTTTGTAATTTCCCAGGAATTGGATTTGAAGAACATAGACCCTGATTTACTTAAAGATTTAACACCCGAACAAATAGCTGCTATCCAAGACAACTCTTTCTTTGAAGAAAATGACGATGAACCACCTAAAGAAGAAAGTTTGCAAGATAAAACTGATGAAAATAATGAAACTTTAGAGCTTCAAGAAACAAGATTTGGCTATGACTTCTTCTTAAAGACACCTACAACAATTTCACCTACACAAGATCTTCCTGTACCGAATGGATACAAAATATCATTGCAAGATGAAATTACAGTACTTTTATCTGGGGCCAAAGATGCACAATATGATTTGAAGGTTAACCTAGATGGATCAATATTGTTTCCTGAATTAGGTTCAATTTCAGTAATAAATCAATCTTTGCAAGAGGTAAGAAGCAAGATATCTGCATTAGTTGATCAGAGTTATGTTGGTGTTAATGTAGATGTATCGGTGAGTAATTTAAGCGCAAAAAAAATTACTATTGTGGGTGCAGTCAATGTTCCAGGAACTTACCTAGTCAATCCATTTACTACAATATCTAACGCAATTGCTTATGCCGGAGGGATTAAAGAATATGCCTCTTTGAGAAATATATTTTTAACTAAACAAAATGGAGAAAAACATTCGTTTGATCTTTATGATTTGTTAGTTGATGGAGATAGAACTAATGACATAGTTGTTTCTGCTGGGGATACAATTGTTGTGAATGGAACTTCAAACTTTGTTGAGATTAATGGCTCAGTTATAAGGCCAATGATCTATGAATACACTGAATCAGATAGTTATGAGGATTTAATAAGATTTGCTTTGGGCCTAAATTCAAAAGCAGACTCGAATAATATTTCTTCGATAGTAGTAGAAAATGGTAGAAGTTATTCACAAAAAGCTAAATTTGACGAAGAGATTGGATCAAAAATATTGTTAGAGGTTTTTGTAGGCACAGATGTGACAACCGATGATAAAGATCTATTTGTTACTGGTAATGGAGTTACAAGTGGTTATTTTCCAGCATCAGGAGAAAATTTAGCTGACTTTCTAGATGAGTTAAAATTTTCTAGTGATATATATCCATTTTATGCAATTTATGAACAAGAATTTAATTCTGGATTAAGTAGAAAAACCACTGCCTTTTCACTAGCTGACCCCAGCACATATATAAATCTCAAAGCAACAAAGAATTCCCGACTATTTTTTTATGATCGAGATTATATTTTAGATTTCTATAAAACTAAAGTAGAGGCATCCGCTGAGGATGCTGATCCAGAAATTATTGAAGCCGCGGAGGCATATGATGAAGAAAATCCTGCATTACAGTCAGATTATGCCCAGATTTTTTTGCCTGGAAACAATATTCGTATGCCAGTGATAGGCAAATTATCACCTAAACAAATTCATTTATTTCTTGGTGGAACTGAGAGTATTGATTTAGAAAATGTTGCAGTTATTACTACAGAATCAAGCTCATCAAACTCTTATAATCTAGTATTTGATTCGTCTAATTTAGTGGCCATCTCATTTCCACCAGTAAGACAAAATCTTATTGAAGTTTCCATAACTGGAGAAGTAAGAAACCCAGGCACATTTCTTGTTTCTAGCTCTACAAAATTAACGGAATTATATATTTTATCAGGTGGATTTCTGCCTAATTCATTCCAAGCTGGTATCAGCTTATTTAGAGAAGATGTTAAAGAAAAGCAAATAAAAGCATTAAGAGAAGCTAAAGCTATATTGACTGATTCACTAGTTCAAAAATCAACAAGCGTTACTGAAAGAGGAGCAATAGACATAGAAGCAGTTCTTGAATTAGCAGATTTAGTCGAACCTACAGGAAGAGTTGCTGGTGATTTTTCAGAAAATTCTGATATTGCTAATAAATTTATTCTAAAAGATGGGGATATTATTATCGTTCCTGCAGTTTCTGTAGAAGTTACCGTTCAAGGTGAAGTTTTAAATTCATCATCTTTTATCTTTGATGCGGATATGGATTATAACGATTACATCCAAGCATCAGGAGGATATACATCTTTTGCTGATAAAAGAGCAGCATTTATCATTAGGGCAAATGG
>CETW01085748.1_pt1 | contig 19911 bp, 17 predicted proteins | sample 361381 | NCBI WGS metagenome assembly CETW01 (sample SAMEA2620570, study PRJEB7988) | marine metagenome | isolation source: saline water (ENVO:00002010), including
GGTAGTTTCTGCTCACGAGCCTAAGGAGTACACTATTTTACTAACTCAGGAGGGCACGACACCTAGGACCATTCCGGATGACGTACTGGTCCAGACCGACTTTCTGTTCTTTATGAATGTAGACGATAGGGAGGGTTTTAGTCACAGAATCCAGTTTGATGCTGATGATGACGGTCTGTTCAATGGTTCAGATGACTTCTCCTCTAACTGGCTCAGTGGATCATGTGAGTTGGATGATAACGGTAGCAAGGTGAACCAGTCATGCATGGTCACAGAGGCAATATTGCTAGGGCCAGAGAACGGTCTTCTTCCCGGAACTATCCACCTACGTCATCAGATTATGGAAGACTCTCTAGTCTTTGAAGGGAACCTTTCGGTAACCTTCGCCAAAGATGTCCATGCCCAACCTCTTCCTCAAATAAGTCAGAATCAAATACCTCAAGAAAACTCTGGAGACGGTGATGAAGACCTTCTAGTCGTGATTCTATTCACTTCTCTGATGGGGATTCTAGCGATTTCTCCAAGTCTGATTACTCGTGATTAGGACTTCGTTGCAACGGTTTGACTCAATAATGAGGTGCCTCTCCGATTGAATCAGGGCGCTTAGATCAGCCTGGAAGATCGTCTGGTTTGCAACCAGAAGGCCGGGGGTTCAAATCCCCCAGCGTCCACCATATTCGATTGTATGAAGATGGCTGCTAACCATGTGCATTGAATAATCTTGACCTTTGCGGAATCCATGGGCGGACCTGAAGTCTGGAGTAGAACCCCACTAAGACTAGGTCTAATAGGTGGGGGGACCGATCTTAGAGAATTTTCATCGGATGAAGGAGGCTTAGTAATCAATGCAACAATTGATCGTTTTGTATACGTTAGAATCTCTCAGGGGATTTCAGGAGAGACAGAATTCCTATCTTATGATACGGAGGAGCAATCAACTCTCTCTAATTCAGAAATACAGGGAAACATGCCACTTTTTCGCACTTCATTGTACAGAGTTCTAGAATTGTCCGATATCTCTGAAGAAATTCCATTGCGAATAGAAAGTTTCTCAGACTCTCCAGTAGGATCAGGATTGGGAACTTCATCCTCACTATGTGTTGGTTTAATCAAGGCTCTAGCAGAATGGTTTGAAGTAAATTTGGACAATCATCAAATCGCCGAGCTAGCTTACAAAGTCGAGAGAGAAGATTGTGGATTCTCAGGAGGAATGCAAGATCAATATGCCGCGACCTTCGGGGGCATAAATCTGATGACATTCAATCCAGATGGTAGTGTAATCGTAGATTCTCTAAATATCGATGATAACGTAAAGAACACTATTCAGGCTTCTATTGTATTATTCTTCACTGGAATTTCAAGAGACTCATCTCTAATTATAGACCAACAGTCTACAGGGTTAAAATCCGAAAAGAATGGTGCAAGGGCTGCTCTTGAGAAAATGAAATCGCTGGTTCCGGATTTTCGCGACTCCTTGTTGAACGGAGACATATACTCGATGTCAGAAATTATGAATTCCTGTTGGGACGAGAAAAAAAGAACTTCTAACGCCGTTTCAAATCCATCCATCGACTCGCTTATTCTGGATGCACAAATCAATGGCGCACTGTCAGCGAAAATTAGTGGAGCCGGAGGAGGGGGTTTCGCCCTATTTATCGTCCCATTCGAAAAAAGAAACAGATTGATTAATTGGCTTAGGAGTAATCAGGGAATCGTGATGACATGTACATTCTCGGAAGGAGGCTCTAGATCATGGACAACATAACAATGGATATACTGTTCAGCAAGAGATCCTCCGATTTCTCGCAGCTACTAGATCAAATGCAGAATGATCGAGATATATCTGAGAGAATTAGAAAGTTGGGTGAAAAATGTGTACAGTCTCTGAGAAACAAGGGGAAGATCATCTTCTTCGGAAATGGAGGAAGTGCCGCAGACGCCCAACACCTTTCTGCAGAATTAGTTGGGAGATACCAGAAAGAGCGTGGACCATTGGCCGCCATCGCATTGACAACCGACACTTCAGCACTAACAGCAATAGCAAATGATTTCCATTTCGATTTCATATTCTCTCGTCAGATAGAAGCTTTAGCTTCAGAAAATGATGTGGTAATAGGAATTTCTACTTCTGGTAATTCTGAGAATGTAATTATGGGAATCAAATCTGCAAAAAAAATAGGGGCATTCAGCGTCTCATTTGTTGGATCTACTTCTGGTAAACTAGCCGGACTCTCCGATCTCCAAATTTCAATTCCTTCAGATACTACTGCATTAATTCAACAAGCCCACATGGTCGTGGGGCACGTCCTATGCGAATATATCGAGGAAAACATCTGACTAAGGCGATATGATGAGAATTGCCATAGTCCATTATTGGGACGTCATGAATCCCGGCGGAATAAATAGTAATATTCTGAAATCAAGTATTAAATTGGGAGAAATGGGGAACCAAGTTTTAATTTTACAACCTAGGGTTTCCGAAAACCAAGGTGGTAAGATTTCCGAATCGGTAGAGGTGATATGCCTGGAATCTCCTCGTTTTTCTCCTCCATTCAACTACAGTAGAAGGTTCATTGAAGAATCAAAAGTCCAAATTGAGAATTTTAATCCTCAAATTCTTCATATCCACAGCCACATGAATCTACTTTCCCACGCAGTAATTGGGATGGCGAATCGAAATTTTCATTCGATTCCCATAGTTTTCTCTCCTCACTTTGATACTTCGCTCAGCACAAAATCTCTTAGATTGTTATTCCCGTTATTTAATTTGACAGCTGGTAGGAGGAGCTCAAAAAAAGTTGATCACTTAATATTCAATTCGAATTATGAAAAAAGGGCATATGAGAAAAACGTAGACATGGCTAATCATTATTCAATAATCTCACCCGGGGTGGATTGGAACCCAACTTCACGAAATAGAATCTGGAATGAGGAGTTGAATCTAATCTATTGCGGCCATGCGATTAAAAGAAAGAGACCCGAACGCTTTGTTAAACTGATTTCTAGTTTATGCAGTTCAACTCAAGAAATGGAGATTCGGATTAAAGGTAAGTTTGCCTCGGAGGGTCCCGAATTAGAGAAATGCAAACGACTCGCCAGACAATTAGGCGTATTTGAGAACATAGAATGGCTCCCATTCCTCAAAAGAGAAATTATGATACGAGAAATTTCTAACTCAGACTACTTCGTTCTTCTTTCTGATTCTGAAGCATATGGGATTTCCGTAGCAGAGGCCATATCTCTTGGAACCCCAGTGATTATTTCCAATAATACTGCACTTTCGGAATTCTCCACTAACCGCGGAGTAATAATGGTGGACAATCCGGATCATCTAGACTCCACTGTCCGGGAAATCCTTTCAATGCGCAGTTCATCCATTCGGGTGGGGACGACCGAAGAAACAAACATCGTGTCTTGGCAATCAATGGCAGAAAAACTCTTGGAAACCTTTGAAGAATCAGTCAATCAAAGTAAAAATAATAAGAATCTTGGTAGATAATATGGCAAGAATTGCACTTGTAGGGACTAGAGGACTGCCTCCGAATTATGGGGGATATGAGACGTTCGCGGACAATTTTGTCAAGCACATGGTCCCTAGAGGTCACGAGGTTATTGTGGCATGCGAGAAACCCAGAAAAGCCAACCTTCCAAACGAATATTTTGGGGCCAAACTGGCTTATTTCCCAACTCGGCCACCTAGGATATATTCTCTACGAAAGATATACGAGGGCCTAAATGATCTATATTTTTACCTCAAATTAGCAAGAAAATGCGATATAATGTATATTCTTTCAGGAATGGGTACTCAGGCAATAAGAATAATTCGATTGTTAAATCCCAAGATTAAGATAGTTACGAGCAGCGATGGACTGGAATGGCAGAGGAGTAAGCACTCTTTTTTTGAGAGAGTCTTGATTAAGTCGTTCACCAAGTCATCGCTTAAGCACTCTGACTTGATTGTTCACGATCACCCCCATCTGGAGGAAGTTTTTCCTAAACACGACAAAAATAAGGCAGTAGTAATCAACAATGGAGTAGAAATTCCTCCAAGTAGGAAGTGGGATGAGACACTATTGCAGAAGGTTAGCAATTTGCCCAAAGAGCTGAAATCTGGAGAATATTGGATGATTGTCGCTAGGCTTCAGAAAGACAATAATACACATACTATTATTGAAGGATTTGTTAATTCTGAATCTAACTTTCCTTTACTAGTAGTGGGGGGGGTTTGGGATTCTGGATATGGTAAAGTTCTAGAAAAACTGATGAAATCAGACCCGAGGAAAAGAGTATTTATGTTGGGGGGTATTTATGATTTAGATATTCTAGACATGCTCAGAGAGCACTCGACAGGAATTATTCATGGGCACTCTGCAGGAGGCACTAACCCCTCCCTTCTAGAAGCAATGGCAATGAGGAGATATGTTCTAGCACATGATAATCAATTCAATCGTTTTGTTCTCGACGATGTAGGTGACTTCTTTTCGGACTCAATCAGCCTTTCCTCCATCATCAACAGAGTCGAGAAAGATAAGTCGTCCAGGGAAAAATGCGGTGAAGAAAATTTTGAGAGGATAGTAGAAATGTATCTATGGGAGAGATGCTTCAATTCTCACGAAGAGCACTTCCTAAGAATTCTAGATTCTTAGAATGAATCTAGTATACTCAAAAGATGGGACAGATTGTTTTTCGAGCTAGTTCCGACAACTACAGATTTCACAGCAGGGAATGACAGGGCTCTGGGTACCTCCACCTCCGGATTCAATACTCCCCCGCCTAATAGGGACATCGCGAGGATATTGACATTCTCATCAGACAGAATGGACTCCTCCACCTCCTTGTGGTTTGGTCCCATCTGAATCCCTGCAGAATTTACGGAAGTCATGAACCAAACGTCACTTCCCACGGCTCCAATTATTTCTGGAATACATTGCGGGTTTAGTGTCACAAATCCAGGGATCATCTTATTCATCCGAATCGCTCTAGAGAAACACCGAATACCATCTAGACTATCCCATCCTAGCATCAAGTCAGTAACCACATTGTGCATGAAACAAACATTCCCCAGACACCTGCTAGGATATTCTGAGAGGTATTTTGTCGTTGCAAGGTGAGCCCCAATCTGAGTCAAACCTAATGATCCTGGGCGAGAAATAGAACGGAAACCCGTCTTTACAATAGGTCCTATCGATGATGCCATCTCCTTGACTACGCCAGAAAGACCCGAACTCGAAGCCTTGTCTACCACTGCCTGGGCATATGGAATCATCGGGAGGACACTGATGCTGGAATCTCTTGCTAGGAATTTTGCTACCTCAATGGCCACGGGATGATTGTCCAGAACAATTGCCTCTACTCCTGATTGAGCAACAAACTTAAGGAAATCAGAATCACTATCCGACATTCCCGACTTCTGCTTATCTCTTCCTTTATCTGTATGGTGAACACCAATGAGCGCATTATGCCCTAAAACAAATTGGGGAATTGTCATGACTCCACATCCCTCATTTCCCCAATAGCCCAGTCGACCAGTAAACCGGACTCGAACCCAGCTGCAGGGCCCCGAGGAGAGTCACTTACGTTATCAGATAAATGCCCAATCTGAAATGAATACTCTTGATCAGCAATTTCAAAAAATGGATTTTCTTGGGCCCTCCTATGGAACAGAACTTCCTCATTCAAACAAACCTTATCCATATCGAAGTAGATTCTACTCCCGCCAATAAGTACCAATTCCCCTCTAGTCTCAACTTTCCTGACTGAGTTATTTGCCCAATCTGCTTTTAATTTGATATTCGCCTCCTTGAGGCCAATTTCAGTAGAAATAGACTTCCAACTATCCTTCCTAGTTTTTGATATCGAGAGTATTCCATCCCTCTTTACATTCATTAGATAAAAGGCCAAATCGACAACGTGAGGGAGTAAATCCCACTCGACTCCTCCTCGAACTAGTCCCATATTTTGGTCGGTAATCTTAGAAAACTGCGGAGATAGTATTTCTATTTCTATTGAATCAACTCTTCTCAAAATATCTGAATCTTTTTCATTCATGTAATCGTATAGGAATCTTACTGCTGGATTGAACCTTAGTTGGAAACCAACCTGATTATACAGATCGTGTTTGATTGCAAAATCTACCAACTCCTGCGAAAGATTACTATCCATAGTTAGTGGCTTTTCAACGAACACGCCCCACCCATTTTCCATAAACTTCTTTGTTAAGGAGAAATGAGATTTTGGAGGCGTACATATTATCGCAATTCCAGCATCTAATTTTTTTATCGCACTTCCAACTGAGGAAAATATCGGGACTGAAATCCCAATTCCCTTAGCAACGGATCTACTTTGGAAAGAGGGATCTACTATCCCTGAAACTCTCAATCCTGATACACGATTTACGAGAGCTCCGTGTAGAAGCCCCATCTTTCCACCGCCAACTATGAGGCAATTTACACAATTTCTCTTCATACTCTCTCCTGGATTGTATTGACTTGATATTGGCTTCACAAAGAATGAATAAATTCTGCCAACGCGTCTTTCCAAAAACGCCCATTAGTTCCCTTATCACTAGACATCGCCGAGAAATGAGGCTTCTCGGCCAAAGACGGATATTCAGTATGGCTAACTGGATTGACCGGAGTATCTATGTTGGCTATGCTCATTATTTCCTTGGTAAATTCGTACCACGAACACTGTCCGCTATTATTGCAGTGATATGTCCCAGACTCTTTCTCACTGGTTATGATTTCCCATATTGACTTCGATGCGTCGACTGTGTATGTAGGAGACATAATAATATCGTCGATAACATTCAATTCATCCTTTGTTTTTCCTAGATTTAGCATTGTGTAGACGAAGTTCCCTCCCTTTCCACTAGCTCCAGCTTTGCCAAATACGCTTGAAATCCTGATTATATAGTAACTCTCTGCGATGTCCCTGACCTTCTCCTCGCCATGGAACTTAGTCTTCCCATAAACATTCAATGGAGATGCTGGAGAACTCTCCAAGTAAGGTATGTCTGACTCTCCCGAAAAAACATAATCAGTACTAATATGTACCAATGTTGCTCCAATTTCATTCGCTATTTCAGCCAATTTTCCAACTGCATTAGAATTGACATCTTCAGCAAATTGGGGGTCCTTTTCACAGCCATCCACGTTGTGGAAAGCAGTGGTGTTGATAATTACCTTTGGAGCAACCTCTAGAAGATATTCCAATCCGCCATCGGCAGTCACATCCCACTCATCACGAGTGTGGGTTATTACTTGCCAATCAGTTGGAGAATACGCCAATAAATCTGTACCTAACTGCCCGTTAGATCCTAGAATTATCGCTCTGGTCATTCCATCAACCCTTCTTCGATAAGTGATTTATACCATCCAAGGGTGATTGTACTAGGGTCATCAGGAAGGACTTCTCCACTATCCAAAGCATCCCTGACCTCACGAGCACCATCTTCCGCCCTAAAATCAGGAGTAAATCCTATCGCTTTGACGATTTTATCAAAACCAACTTGGTATGAGCGATGGTCAGGGTCCCCGTACCATTCGTATTCGAAAGGAATGCCCTGGCCTGATGCAACTCTCTCTGCCAAGTTGAAAATCTGATAGTTCTGCTCATCGCTTCCAACATTGAAAATCTGTCCGCTTATGTCCTTCTTATCGGCTCCGAGTAGCATCACCATAGCCTTGGATGTATCCTTAACGTGTACGAAAGGTCTCCATTGTTTCCCGTCTTTCATCAGAGGGATTTTTCCCTTCTGAAAGAAACCCTTTGTCATTCCGTTCACTGCTAAATCGAACCTCATTCTCTTCGACAACCCATACACCGTAGATTGACGAATTACAGTCACGCAGAAGTCTTCAGAGTTTAGGCTCAGGACATCATTTTCTGCGGCTAGGTTTGCCTTAGCATAGGTAGTCAGAGGATTCACGTCCGAAGACTCGTTTACTTTATGATCCTGGAAACCATATATGCTACATGATGAAGGTAAGATGTATCTGGAAACCCCCGCAGCCTTTCCCAAGGATGCAATGCGCACTCTTCCTAAGTGGTTTATCGACCAAGTCATTACGGGGTCAAGTTCTCCAGCAGGGTCGTTAGATATGGCTGCTAGATCAATTATAGAAGAAACCCCGTCCATCACATTGATGGGAACCGATCTAATGTCCCCTTCAACGATCTCTAGCTTCGGGTCTTCTAGAGGGAGTCTGTCGGATCCAAACCAGAATGTATCTAGGGCTCTGACAGAATGCCCCTCCTCCAATAGCATTCTTGTCAGAATATTCCCAATGTAACCGCCTGCACCGGTAATTAATATGGTCAACAGTTCACCCCATATACGAAATTATTGTCAGCATCATGCAATAGGGGCTGTGCCTTGTCTTTGTCAGAAAGTATCGGGTTTTCAACAGGCCAGTCAATCGCCAATTCTGGATCACTCCATAGAATTCCCTTATCATGTTCGGGAGAGTAGTACTCATCAACCTTGTACATTATTTCCGTATTATCTTCCAATGTGCAAATTCCATGTGCAAATCCCTTTGGGACGACGATTTGTAGCTTATTTTCAGCAGTAAGTTTTGCTGAGATCCACTTTCCGTATGTGGGAGAGCCGTTTCGGATGTCTACAACTACATCCAAAATTCCTCCCCGAGTACATCTAACAATCTTTGTTAGAGCCATCGGATTCGTTTGGTAGTGAAGTCCCCTGAGTGTCCCCGATTCTGAGGATAATGAGTGATTATCCTGTATCAAATCGTAACTTAGACCCATTTCTTCAAATTTCTTCTTGGTGTAACTTTCCATGAAGAAACCCCTGTGGTCTCCAAAAACAGTAGGCTCAAGCAACAATACTCCTTCTAATTCAGTCTCTTGTATATTCAAATTTACACCTCCATTTCATAATCTATCTGCATCCTGTCGATTTCGTCCACAACATGGTCAGCGAATGAGAACGAACAGGTAAAAGCCGGAGAGACCGCGTTTAAAATATGTAATGATGTATCGTCTCCCTCTATCACAAAGTCCATCACTAATTCCAATGTCTTAGTGTTCAGAAGTTGTGCTCTGATTCCTGGCTTAGTCCACTCATCGAAACTTTCAGGAGAGACTTGGTGGAGCATTTTTCTTGCTGTCTTGCTGAAGTGGGATCTTTGGTACTTCCTAATTTCATGAAATGCCAATTTCCTAAATCCGAATGAGTTCCAGAAAAACAGCCTACTCATGTGGAAACCAATCTGAATAAACTCGCTAAGCTTGAATCTGGAAAGGCCCTTGTAATTCTCTCTCCAGAAACATGGTATTGAAGTGGGGCCTATTTTGGTACTACCATCCACAGTAACTGTATAGTGGACCCCAAGGAAAGGATTGAGAAGATTCGGAACGGGATACACATTCGTCGAAACCGGTTTTTCCTCACCATTGAACTTCAGATATATTCCCTTAAACGGCATTATGACTAGATTCTTTGAAAATCCGAAATCTCTAGCAATCTTGTCTGCATACAATCCTGCACAGTTTACTACGAATCCCGCTTTAATCAGACCTTTGCTAGTCTTAATTTCTCCTTCCTTTGTCTTGGACAAAAATGAGCATCCAAAGAGTATCTCTACACCACTTTCCACTAGCTCTTCACCAATTTTTTCACAAATCTCTACCGGATCAACAGTAGCGGTATTGGGCGAAAATAGAGCCTTCTCAATAGTCTTGACATTAGGATCTATTCTCCGTGCATCTTCCTCTGTCATCCAATGTAACTCGACTCCATTGGCATCCCCTCTTCTTTTGAGCTCCTCTAAGCCTTGCAGCTCGTCCTCGTTCTGAGCAATAATTAGTTTCCCACATTCATTAATCTTCAATCCATGTTCTTTGACGTAAGCCCTCATTTGAGAATTTCCATCTCTGGTGAATCGTGCCTTCAAGCTATCAGAAGTATAGTAGAATCCCGCATGTAATACCCCACTGTTTCGGCCACTAGCATGCTTGGCCAAACCCTCCTCTTTCTCGATAATAATGATGCTCTTCCCGGGATTTCTAACCGAAATCTCCCGAGCGATAGTCAGGCCTACAATTCCGCCCCCAATTACTAAGAAGTCGGTCTCACGATTCTCTTTCTCGATCATTGTGTCATCAATCCACTAAATCCAGAACTAATCCAAACTATTCTATTTTCTCCGTAAAGACGGTTCAATTTAAACCGCCCCTATTATGGACTTCTATCTAATGATGGAGGGGCAAGCAGAGGAAGACTCCGTTTTGGACGATCTAGAGTCTTTGGAAACCAAACTTAAGCCCAAATTATTCCCGATGGTATTCGGGGAATCGTCTTCTGCAGATTTCTCCCAAGAAGAAATAACTCTTTCTCTTTCAAAGAATACCTGTGCAATCATTGTTTTCTCAGTACATTTGGCTTGCGCACTTAGTCGCCCTGCCGCAATAATCTCTCCATCTCCGATGATTTCTTTGATTTCTACAATTTCTTGGACTATCTACTCCCTAATCATCCCTGGATTAGTAATATTGTTTTACCATAGACGCGGCTCGCTGGTTAACTCTGATTTCATATTTATTCCATCCCTTTCCCTTCTTTGGATACTATTTATTGGATTATTAGTTAATGGCCTAGGGGTAATTCTTGCCGTTACCAATCCCATACAATGGTGGACAACCGGATACATCAGTTTGCTCTTGACGGCCTTTATTTTCGAGTCTTATCGGCTGAGAAACTTGAGAGTACCAAGTATTGAGGCTGTGTTTGTAAGGCCGCATCTTTCAACTTTCATCGTCTCGATAATTTTACTCTCCCTTGGAATCGTGGGTCCAGTATTATTCAGAGACTATGGCAGTAATTCGGTTTCCCTACTGGCTATATTTTCGATATCCATTATAGTCCCATTCATTGGTATGAGAAATGGACTATCCGACAGCATTTCGATATATGCGTCTGCACTTTCTCTCCTTTACATCCATACTTTATCTACTCACAACCTGAATGGTGGAGATATCCAGGTGGAATTCTTTTTCGCTAACGCCGTGTTATCCTCTGGAGATTTTGAAATCTTCAGTCCAAATAGATACTCTGCTGCATTAGGAACAAAGGCCATAATTCCAATAATTAGTCTGTGGACAGGACTATCTCTGTCCGACACACTTAGGATAATATATCCAATGATTTACTCGTTCGCCCCTGTCCTTCTCTACTATTCTTACAATCAAGTATTCGAACGACGTGTGTCCTTCTTTGCCGCTCTAATTACAATATTTTCCTTCCCATTCTACACGATCATGGCAGACCTTGTCAGGCAAGGAATTTCCGAGATTTTTCTTCTTTCAGCATTTGTTCTAATATCATCTTCAGAATCTCTAAGAATGTACAGGCTGAGAATCTTAACTATCCCTCTTCTGGCAGGGATGATTCTGAGCCATTATTCAATAGGATACGTGCTCCTTCCTCTTCTTTGGGGCACTTATATCGCAAATCTATTTTCTGGATATTTATGGACAATTGAGTCGGACGATGAACTATTGGAGATATTCAAAGAGGACCCAGAACAATCTCAAGATGGGATCATGGTGATCTCTGAAAATGCGCTCCTCGATGAAGAAGGTTTGCTGACTATTGAAGAGTTGCAACGCAAAGTCAATATGAGGAACCCAGTTCTAAATTTTAGTCAACTATTCATAGCGACTGTGATCATGATAACTTGGCATACAATTGCTGGAGGAGGAATAGTTCTCCAGACCGTCATAGGCTTCTCGTCCGATATTATAGAGAAATTCAGCCAGTTGGGAATATTAGAAGCAATTTTCTCAACACAACCTACACAAACAGTAGTAACAACTCTTGAACCCCTGCATGAGGTAACTAAACAACTCTACATGCTTATTACTGTAGCTTCAATTTTCGGAATATACATCTTTAGGGAGCGGGAATCAGTCCCTCGAAATCATCGAAATCTTTTCTCTATGGCTATAGCTTCATGGTTAATCCTAATTCCCTTTTTCACTATTCCTGCATTGGCTATAAGGCTTGAATTTTCGAGGTTATTTCATTGGTTCATAATGTTCCTGGCTCCGTTTTCTGTGATTGCTATAGATGAAATATCTTCTAGGATTAGGAAAATAAACGTCATCCAGCCCTATGAAAGAATTTCTGAAAAGTTACTACCTAGAATCACTCCAATGATTTTGGCTCTGTTCTTGATATTTAGCTCTGGATTTGCATATCAATTTTCAAATGAGCAGCATAAGATGGCTCTAGACAGGGATCTCGATTGGTACATTTATTCGGATTCGGAACTTTCAGCCGCATCGTGGTCTTCGAATATCATAAATCAAGACGAATCGGTCAAGCCCTGCATATCTTCAGACTATTTCAGAGCGGTTATTTTGGCGAAATATCATGGGAGGTTGCTGTTGAACAGTCAACAAAGTATCAAAGACTCACAATTTGTTTTTCTATCAGGGACCAATATAGAAGACGACCGTCTATCATTCAGGGAGTACGTAAGTGGAGAAGTTTGGGAAAAAAGGGAGTATTCGGTAGATTATTCAGAGCTTGCTAATACTTCAGTTGTCTACGACTCTGGAGATTCGAATTGGTTCTATAGAGAGGTTTGTCTAGTAGATTCTTCCTTCTTGCAAATAAGTGCGACTAATTGAGGTGATTATATGGGGGAAAGGGTAGGCTATACTACTGGCGTATTTGACCTGTTTCATGTCGGACATTTGAACCTACTAAGAGAGGCAAAGGAAAAATGTGACCATTTGATAGTCGGAGTTACAACCGATGAACTCGTTTCATACAAGCACAAGAAGGCAGTTATTCCATTCGAGGAGCGTATTAGGATAGTTGAGGCAATAAGGTATGTCGATGAAGTGACTCCTCAGGCCGATATGGATAAACTCGGAGCATGGAGGAGATTGGAATTTCATGTCATGTTCGTCGGTGACGACTGGAAAGGACATCCAAAGTGGAAAGAGTATGAACGGCAGTTCGCAGAAGTAGGTGTTGAAATCGTTTACTTTCCGTACACGAAGGGGACTTCTTCGACTTTGATTAATGAAACTCTTCTACAGATTCGTAACGAGGGAAATTAAATTGTGCGGAATTCTTGGGCATATCGGAGAAGTAAACCGTGTAGATTTCGAAGAAGCATTGGAACTCATGGATCATAGGGGTCCAGATGCCTCCGCTACCTACTTCTCTCCCCCATTTAGTATAGGTCATCGAAGATTGAGTATCATCGACATCAGTGATCAGTCAAATCAGCCTATGCACTCTGCAGATGGAAGATTCAGTATCGTTTACAATGGTGAACTTTACAATTATAAAGGCATTAGAGATGAACTTACTAGTCTGGGACATGTTTTCCATACAGAAGGAGACACAGAAGTAATCTTGTCGTCTTTCATTGAATGGAAAGAGGACTGCCTCGAGAGATTCAATGGGATGTTTGCCTTCGCTATTTTTGACCACCATTCGCTTCAAACTTTCTTGGCAAGGGACAGACTTGGTATTAAGCCACTATTTTTCAACTCGTCAGATTCCGGATTCACGTTTTCCTCAGAACCAAAATCATTGATAAGATCATTAAATAGAGATTTCAAATTGAATATTGACTCTGTGATTTCTTATCTCTGTTTCCGCTATCCAGTGTCCGGAGCCAGTTTCTTCGAAGGAATTAACTCATTGAAACCGGGCCATTGGATGAAGTTAGATAGACATAATATCAAAGAAATCAGACAATATTGGTCTTTGAAGGCATCTCTTAACATGCCGAAGATTTCAGACCCAGAAAAGGCTGTATCACTGGTTTTAGAGAATCTGAAAAACGCAATAGATCTTCGTATGGTGGCCGACGTCCCGGTAGGCGCATACCTCTCCGGAGGAGTTGACTCTAGCCTCATAACTGCAATTATGTCAACAATGCAAGACTCCCCAATTTCTACCTACAGCATAGGATTTCCTAATTCTGGATTCAATGAATTTGAATATTCTAGAATGGTCTCCGAGAAGTACAATACAAGACATACCGAGATAATGATTGGAATGGATGATTACCTCGAGAAACTTCAAGAATTGGTATATCTGAAGGACGCACCATTGGGAGTTCCAAATGAAGTGCCACTATATTTAATGTCAAAGATCCTTAAACAAGACATTACAGTGGTTCTATCCGGAGAAGGAGCAGACGAGATTTTTGGAGGATATGGGAGAATTTTCCGTTCCGCTGAAGATTCTAGGTTTCTCGAAAATTGGAAAGAAGGAAATTTTGAAACAGACTCTACTTTGGGAGCAAGACTTTCCGAGAGGTATGGTGCTGAATTCAAAAGTGAAGTTCAACGGTTCTTGCACCTCTATCGATACACCCCAACTCATTGGCTGGAAAAACTATTTTCTCCGGATCTTCTAGAGGAATTCAACAGGGGAGAATCTATATCTAGATTTTATAATAGCTTCTCGGAGGTCGAAGATTTAGACCCAGCTACCCAGTACATGTACGTTTTTGAGAAGCTACATCTTCCAGGTTTATTGCAAAGAGTGGACACAACAACAATGGGGGCTAGCGTCGAAGCTAGAGTTCCTTTCGTGGACCATAAACTCGTCGAACTGTCCTTCAGAATAGATAAGGAACTGAAACTGCGTTGGAATAATGGCCCAGTAGAAAAAATCGGGGCCGACTCAAGTGAGGTCGACGATACTCCAAAGTGGGTACTAAAACAGGCATCTGTGGGCCTACTGCCTTCTTCGGTCATAAATAGGAAGAAGGTGGGATTCCCCGTCCCTCTATCGAAATGGATGGATGGAGATTTTTCCGATATAGCCAAGAAAAAAATACTCTCAGGAAGTATGGTTAAACATGGAATTATTATGAAGTCTGGATTAGAGGAACTATTATTCTTGGAATCAACGAGTAACCAGGAAGCGATGCTAATCTGGATGCTGTACAATCTCGAGGTATTTCTAGAAATTCATGAAAACAATATATCTATATGAAAAATCTAAGTTTCCGATTCGATTATTTTCCGGATTTGATTACAAGCGCCACCTCGATTACTTCCAAACACCAAATCAGCAACCTCACCTCTCTTAGATTCATATTTTGTTGAATCTCCTAGGGCATCGGATATCGCATCTTCTATCTCATCAGGAGTCCTCGCTATGGCTCCAGATATAATTTTAGCATATTCCTCATTGAATCCGTATTTTTCTCCGTATTCTTCAAGATCATAGGCTGAGAAAACCATCGGTTTTCCAGTAATTAACCAGTCGAAATATACCGAGGAGTAGTCTGTAACAAGAACATCAGCTTCGAAGAAAAGGTCAGAAATATCTCCCACCAATTCAGTAGGAATGAAAGAAATTCTAGTAGAACTAAAATCCGAGCATTTCAACGCTGCATGAGGTCTAACTATTAGGCTAGCATCAATTTTTTCTAGAAAAGAATCTACTCGCTTTAGATCGATTTCAGGATGAAAGAAAGGTACGTTATTCTCCGGTCCACCAGACTTAGTTACTCTCCAAGTTGGTGCGTAGAGAATAACTCTTGAGGGATGCGAATCTTTCTCGCGTTTCCCAAATTTTTCGAATAATCTATCATTTCTAGGATTCCCTGTCTCCACAAATTCCACCTCTTTTGCGAAAGCTTCTCTTAGGATCTTAGATTCATATTCAGACGATACGAAAAATCGGTCTACAACCGAATTCCATCTTTTCCAATATCCCCTGCCTCTTGAATCGGGCGAACTTAATCCAATCTTCCTCATAGGAATTCCATGCCATAGGTAATTGACGGTCTTCCCATTTATTGGCGGAAAGTAGCACATGTCCATGAATGAATGAGAGACAAATATCTGACTCGCCTTCAGGTAAGTTGCTAAACCTTGCAGAGAAAAAGCATATACCGCATTATCTGGATAAATTTCCCTTATTTCTGAAACTACACTACGGTTTCGACTAATCCAAACAGGCCTCAGGGTTCCGGGATCTTTACAGAAATGCTCAAACAATGCCTTTGAGTTATCCGACCATTGTTTTCCCCTGTTAGATCCAAAAAGTATCAATTGTGGATCATTTCTGAAGAGGATATTAAAAAAAGAAAATATCCATGAAATAGGTCCGAACATTAACGAGTTAATTATCAGATCTCTAACCATTCTCTAGCCCCCCATCTCTCCGTTGAAGGTATTCTGACACCACCCTTCCTACTATGGCGAATAATGATACTGAGCAGAAAAATACTATCCCCGTTTGCTCTACGACTATGGGCAATAATGTAATCCCTCCAAGAAACGACAAAACCAATCCCAAACCCATAGATACCAGGGCAATCAAAAACTCCTTGTGTCTGAAATAAGATAGCTGTGCGTAAAAGAAGTATCCAGGAATTGATGATGCAGCAAAAGGAATTACCGCCACCCAGTCACCAGGTAGAAACATTTCACCGAACAAAGGCAGTGCTGTCAGTCCGATTAATGAAACGCATATCGCCGAGAAAACGCAAAATACAAGATGCCTTTTGTTTAGTAGGATTTCTTTCGTATCCAATCCCTTGGCCTCAACTAGGGTGGAACTAGAAAAAGAAACGGGAGCAATCATCCCTACGGCACCAATCATCCAGAAGATGTAGTATCTACCGGCATCTACTGCGCCCCACTTACTCAAGGCGATTAGAGACCCGATTGCTAGAGGGAAGTTCATCACGACAGAAACTAAAAAATTTGCAATATTTGCCTTCCAAATACTCTTTACGCCACCAATGAAACTTGGTGAGTCAGGAACAAATCTACCATTCGAAGAGGGCACGAAAAAGAGCATAGTGGGAATCATGGCAACGAATATAGAACCCGACCAGACTAGGAATACTTCTTCATAATCCATTCGAGAAATGAATAATAGAACCAATGAAACTCTTGAAATTGATAGTATCAGATTCTTAATTAACGCTAGGTCTGATCTTCTCTGGGAGATCAGTAGGGAGTCGAATTGGAATCCCCAGGTTAAAAGTAAAGACGCTATGATAAATGTCGAGACGCCAAATGAACCATGGAAAACTCCCTCTAATTCAGGAGCAACAATTCTTCCCCCAAAAATAGCAAATATGGCTCCCAATAGAATCGCATTTATTCCCGAGAAAACGAATGACGAATTAACAAATCTTTCACGGTCGTAAGCCTCTAGTAGCGGCACATAGGTCATTATTGAAGAATCAATTCCGAATCTTGCAATAATTGAAATCATTACCAAAGAACTCACTGCCGTGGTTGCTAGGCCCGTGGCATTTGCATCGGCACCTCTTGAACATACCAGCCAGAAAATGAAACCAGCCGAAGAAAGGACTCCAGAATTGATCATTAAGATGTATGAATTTCTATTCAGTGGCTCTTTTATGTGTGCAGAAAAACCCTCAAAAACTCTCGGAAAAATTGAGGTCAAGTTCAGTCACCCTATTTGCCAGAATTGATGAATCCTAGATCATTGGCTAAAGCACTTATATCCCCGATTATAGAACCATTCTTTAGTTGCTCATTTCTTACATATTCCGAGGCCTTGTATAGTCCTTCAAACGTACCTGTATCCATCCATGCTATGTCGTCGCCCAGTTCTATCAACGAAACTCGTTTTTCTTCAAGGTAAATCTGATTCAATTCCGAAATCTCCAACTCCCCTCTATCCGATGGGGTCAATTTTTTCGCCTTCTCGATCACGTCTGCATCATAGATGTACAGCCCCGTGACTGCAGTATTTCCTACCCATTCGTTAGGTTTTTCTACAATCTTGATAATTTCTCTTTTTTCATTCATTATTGCAATTCCAAAATCACTCGGATTAGAGACCTCAATCCCAAAGATTGTCGCCCCCGAATGATTACTCTTCGCTTCATTCAAAATTTTCGAGAGACTGTCTGAATGGAAGATATTATCTCCAAGAATCAATGCTACACTTGAATCGCCAATGAATTCCTCACCAAGTAAGAAGGCCTGTGGCAAACCACCAGGAGTATTCTGAACAATATACGAGAAATTTACCCCAAATCTTTCCCCATCTCCAAGTAGTTGGGAATAATGGGGTAGGTCCCTGGGGGTTGAAATAACCAGTATTTCCTTGATTCCCATTTTCATCAACGTGCTTATTGGATGGAAAATCATTGGAGAGTTGTAGATCGGTAGAAGTTGCTTACTCACAACATCCGTGATTGGACTGAGTCTAGTGCCCATGCCTCCTGCTAAGATTATGCCTTTCACAATGAACACACCTAATAATGGCCGCCTGACTTAGAATTATATTGTTTTGCGGCAATAGGTTGGGTTTTCTTCCTGTTTAACAGGATATGTGTAATCAGAGTTATATTTCATTCCGACATGCCACATTTGTTGAAAATTAAAATTGATTCTCGTGGAACGTTCGATATCGTCGCCGCTCTAGTGATTTGCCTTGTTTCTATCCTGATTGGTATTTTAGAAATGCTGGCAGGATTTTCAACAATTATTGGCTGGTTCGTAGCTCTCTTCCTTTCCGGATATTCTTTCATTAGCATAATATTCCCGAGTAAGCAAGTTTTCACCCTCCGTGGATTCTCAACTACGGAAAATATCTCAGGATTATCAATTTTGGAAAGAGTGGTATCATCGTTATTCTCAAGTCTCGCAATAGTTTCGTTAAGTTCCATATTATTGGGCTCAATAATCACTCCATCCGGACTAGGATTCGTGGTCGATATCTCTGGAATTACTCTAATTCTCGCATTCTTCGCCCTAACTAGAAGACTCAACACCGATCCCGAAGAAAGATTCACAATTGAAATGGAACTTGACTTGTCAATATTGAGTGGTACTACGAAAGATATAGCCTCCGTAGTATCGGTAATTGCGCTTCTTCTCGCTTCAAGTGGTTTGATTATTTTTGAGTATTCCCAGGAGAAAATAGAAGATAACGGATATACCGAACTGTATTTCTCTGATTTGTCGGGCAATGCTATATTCCCAGATCAAATCGATCTGTTCGAGCCCTCAGATGTATACATTAGCGTTTCAAACAATGAATACGAAACTCGAAACATGACTTTGGTCATTAGTCACTCCTACTATGAAGAAGACTCAAAAACTGAAATTTCGATTAATTCAACGCCTCTAAACTCCTTCGTCTCAGAAGAAATTAATTTTCTTTCTTCCGAAGGAGAAATAGCCACCTTCATTCATGAATTCTCACTTTCCGAGGTCGGAATTTGGAGTATTGAGGCACAACTGTTCTCTCAAAATCCTACGAGAGATGAGCCCCACAGAGAGATTCGATTATGGGTACAAGTTTCCAATTAAGAACTCGAGAATCTTCTTTTGATAGCCATGCCCAGTATCCGAGGCCCGTCTTTGTACCACTTCAGGGAAGATTCTCCTTCTCTGAGGGCGTAATCTATTGGAATTTCCTTTGTCCTGAATCTGGATTTTACTACCGAACAGAAAATATCTGCTTCTAGGGTAAAACCTGTAGCAGTCAGATGGAGATTCCTCAATTTGTTCAATTTAAATCCCCAGTACCCAGTACACAGGTCTGTAGTTCGCTTAAAAAATAGTGAACTAGCGGCAAAACTTAGGATCATATTTCCAAGTCGATTGGTTTTACTCATTGCTCCTTTCTCGATTCTTCCCCTCAGCCTGCTACCCCAAACAACATCTAAATCTCTCAAATTTTCCAGGAATTCACTGATATCCGCTGGATCGTACGTTGCATCCGCATCTAGCATAATCAGTACGTCCTCTTCTCCATATTCTTCCAGGAATATTTCGTCTAAAGCCTGCCTAACTCCGTTTCCTTTCCCCGGTTCTCCAACTTGTCTAATCAGCCTGACTCCCTTCGAGGAAACAATTTCACACGTGGAGTCTGAACTATTTCCGTCGACGACAATTATTTCG
>CETW01166587.1_pt1 | contig 19901 bp, 16 predicted proteins | sample 361381 | NCBI WGS metagenome assembly CETW01 (sample SAMEA2620570, study PRJEB7988) | marine metagenome | isolation source: saline water (ENVO:00002010), including
GTTATGCGAAGATTACGGCAGGACTGTGGGGGTCTTCTATTCTTGGCAGTCGGGGATGAAATAGGTACTTTATTCGGTCTTCCTTGGTTACAGGACATTCATACCCATCCCGCACTTGTAGCGGAAAACCCAGTTCTTGGTAAATTAATCACTGACGACTTACAATATGATTCACGCTCCGCCTTCACGCTATCTTTGAACCACAGGGAAACCTACACTGGAATTACCGATCGTGACCGTGCGCTAACCACGCGAAGGTTTGGGGAACTAGCAGGAGAGATGATTCAGGCAAATGCAACTGAAGAAATCGCTCAACAGGCGCTAGGTTCTGAGTTTAGGACTCCTGGACATATTCCAGTCTGCAGAGAATCACCTGGAGGGCTGGTAACTAGACAAGGCCACACTGAATTAGCTGTTGCAATAGCGAGACTCTCTGGCCACGTTCCAGCAACCATTGGTGCGGAGATGTTACAACCAGATGGAGATAAAGCCCTAAGTGTTGAGGCTGCCAGAAAGTATGCTGAATTGCACAACATACCCATGATAACTGGTGATGATATACTAAAGGCTCTAGGGATTGAAAATTGACCGAAGCATTGAGGATATTTGACTGAGAGGAGATATGGATGGTTCGGGTCATGGCGGTCGGGGTTTTCGACCTACTGCATGCAGGTCATCTGCATTATGTCGAACAGGCAAAGTCCTTGGGGGACGAGTTGATTGTAGTAGTCGCCCATGATGATACTGTAAGAAAACAAAAACACGAACCCGTGACTAATCAAGATCTTAGAAGACGAATGGTAATGGGTTTGAAACCTGTCGATAAGGTAATTGTAGGAAACCCCCCAAGTGTACCTATTTTTGATATCTTAGAAGTAGTGAAACCCGATGTCATCGCATTAGGTTACGACCAGAAACATTCACGAGACTCAATCAAGAAAGGATTAGAAGAGAATGGTTGGGAGAATGTCGAGGTAAGAAGGGTAGAAGGATTAGCAGACGACCTTGACGGGACAAGGAAAATCATTGCTCGGATTATTGATCTTTGGTCTGGTGAAACCGGCGGGCCTTACGAGGAGGATTGAGAATGTTCACAGGCATTGTGGCTGCGTCTTGCGAGGTTGTGGCAACCAATCAAGGAGAAGAGGTCCGTTCGATTGTTGTTGACCTAAGTGGTTATGATGATGATTTAGAAATAGGTGCAAGCGTGGCAATAGATGGTGTTTGTATGACAGTAGTTTCTGCAATAGATGGCGATGTTCGATTTGAAGCAATACCTGAAACCTTGGAGCGTACAACAATGGGTTTGCTCAAGCAGGGTAGTCGAGTGAATATTGAGAGATCTCTACGAATGGGTGACGAATTAGGAGGGCACATTCTTTCTGGCCACATTATGTCCACTGCGAGAATTCTACAAAGAACTCAGAAAGGTGAAGGAATCGACCTACTAATCGAACATCAAGCCGATACCAAACCATACATTCTCGAGAAGGGATATGTTGCAGTTGATGGGATGTCCTTGACGGTTGGAGAAGTACAATCTGAGGGATTTAATCTACATATTATCCCCGAAACTCTGAGAATTACTACAATCGGAGAGAAGACTGAGGGTGACTTAGTGAATATTGAAGTGGACTCTAGAACCCAAGCTGTAGTAGACACGATTCGAAGCATGGAGGTAGAGAGATGAGAATAGTTGCTGTCTGCGGTTCTTTTCACAAAGAAGAAGTCGAAAAAATGCTAGAATTTGCCCGTGATGAAGCATCTATGACGAATTCGGAATTAACAGATGTTGTTTGGGTTCCAGGATCTATGGAAGCACCTCTCGCTTTGGAAAGACTACTGCTGCGAGAGGATGTTGATGGTGCGATTACACTGGGTATTATCGAGCGTGGAGAGACTCAACATGGTTTAGTTATGGGACAATCTGTTACCCGTGCAATAATCGACCTACAAATCAAGCACGACAAGCCAATAGGTTTGGGAATTATTGGACCGGGAGCCGAGCCAGAACATATTGAGCCGCGGCTTGAACCTCACGCTCGTGCCGCAGTGGGTGCTGTAATTTCGATGAATAACTGATGTCATTCAGGCAAATATCAGTCAAGTTTGAGAGTCAATGTTCAAAGAATGCCAAACATTGGGAGAACCTATGTCCGACAAGGTCCGCAATACAATCATCATCGGTTCTGGCCCCGCAGGATACACTGCTGGCCTATATTCCGCTAGAGCAATGCTGGAGCCTTTGATGTTCGCAGGATATGCATCAGGAGGTCAGTTAATGCTTACTTCTGATATCGAAAACTTCCCTGGTTACCCTCAAGGGATAGGTGGGCCAGAAATGATGATGCAACTTAGAGAACAAGCCGAAAGATTTGGTCTTGAAGTTCATGATAAAAACGTCGAGAAGGTCGATGTCAGCGAGAGGCCATTCAAAGTCTTGGTTGAAGGAGAAGAATTTCTTGCTGAAACATTGATTATCTGCACTGGAGCAGAGGCGATTTGGTTAGGTGCTGAAGGCGAAGACGCACAGAAGGGGCGAGGAATCAGTACCTGTGCAACCTGTGATGGGGCATTTTTCCGAGATGAGGAAATTATCGTCGTAGGGGGTGGGGACTCAGCAATGGAGGAAGCCACTTTCCTGACTAGATTTGCTAGCAAGGTTACAATCATCCACAGAAGAGATGTATTCCGCGCCTCAAAAGTGATGTATGACAGAGCGGCTAATCATCCAAAGATTGAGATCAAGACTTTCCGCTCTGTGAAAAAGTGGCTTTCTGATGAAAAAGGGCTCACCGGAGCGGTATTGGAAGATCCTCGCGACGGTTCAACTGAAGAGATTTCATGCACTGGAGCTTTCATCGCAATAGGACATAAACCAATTACGACATTCCTTGATGATCAAATTGAAACCGATGATTCTGGATACATTATTCCAAAGGAGCACACAATGACTAGCATTCCGGGAGTATTCGCGGCTGGAGATGTTGTAGATACAAGATATAGACAGGCAATTACTGCCGCTGGAATGGGTTGTCAAGCCGCAATCGATGCTGAGCGATGGTTAGAGGATCAACACTGAAGTGACAGAATGGTTGAATTTGGTGTTTTCAGCAATCGAGAAAACTGGCAGGAAAAAAGTTGGCTATCGCATCGGATAGGAGATTTATTCTATCTCTCTCACACCGTGGTTACACTCTGGTGTGCTGTACTTTGGTTAGGTCCGTATCAGTGGATGTGGTGGGGAGTTGTAATTCTATATGCCGCCACAGAGATACTCTGGTTTTTCCGCGGCCGATTTTGTATTCTCTCTGATTTGGAAAGACACTTCAAAGGAATCCCAAGACCTGATGACTCATTAGACCAAAATTTTGTAAGAAGACTTTGGAATCTGTTGTTCCGTAGGGATATTTCATCCGAAAATGCGCAGGTATTGACACGTATATGGGGGCGACTTGGATTCACTGTTGCATTTGTTAGACTCTACTTATCAGGTGCCTTCTGAGTCTGCTGTGCAAGCCGAAGGCAAAATGAATGAGTTGTGTTCTCTCAGACCCGTGGACGAGCAATTGAGCCCAGGGGAGCGCGCTAGATATGCGCGTCATTTGATTCTTCCAGAGATGGGTGAAAAGGGCCAAAAGAAGTTGAAAAAATCCTCTGTAATTGTGGTTGGAGCTGGTGGATTAGGGTCTCCAACTTTGCTATATTTGGCAGCGGCCGGGGTCGGTAAGATCGGAATAATCGACGACGACAAAGTCGACATTACTAATCTACAAAGACAGGTAATTCATTCTACAGCGGCTGTTGGTTCACTAAAGGTTGAGTCGGCAGCTAATCGAATTCGAGAGTTAAATCCGGACATTGAAGTTGTTGAACACAATACTAGGCTAGATGTGAATAATGCCTTGGATTTACTCTCAGATTGGGATATGATAATTGATGGTACAGACAATTTCCCCACTAGATATACAATCAATGATGCGTGTGAGATTCTGGGGAAACCCTGGGTTTTCGGCAGCATTCATAGATTCGAAGGCCAAGTTACAGTCTTCAATTACGATGGTGGCCCAAATTATCGAGATTTGTTTCCGAATGCACCACCTCCTGAATTAGCGCCAAATTGCGCCGAGGCAGGAGTATTGGGCGTTCTACCGGGTATTGTTGGTAGCATACAATCTGCTGAAGCAATCAAATTATTGCTAGGTATTGGAGATTCGTTGTCTGGACAATTAATGGTGATTGATACAAAATCAATGAAAACTCGTTCGTTAAAATTTGACAAATTACCTGAAAGAGAACCTGTCACGGAAATGTCCGAGCAATTGATAATGGAAGCTTGTCAAAGTGAACAGATTAGGGAAGAACCTCCAATTGGACAGGTGCTGGAGATTACTCCCGCAGAATTTGTAGAAAGATGCTCTGAGGGTTGGAATCCATTCCTTTTGGATGTTAGAAGGGCGAATGAGGAAGCGATTGTTAGTTTGCCAGGAACCGAATTGCGAATTGAACATATTGCAGTTCCTGCAAATTCAGAACAATTGCCAAAAGATTGTGATTTGGTTGTTTACTGCAGAACTGGTGGTCGTTCGGATGCTGTAGCCCGATGGTTGGGTCATTCTGGATGGGACAGATCTAGGGTTTGGAATTTGGTTGGCGGTATCCATCTTTGGTCGGATCAGATAGATTCTACAATTCCAAAGTATTAATTTGATTTATTATGGTGTAATAACTTTCTGTTGTCTTTTAAATTGTGGTAATTCGAGAAAAAAAAGATAATTTATCGATAATTTGCGATATTTTTACTATAATTATGGTGTATTAGCGACTATACTATCCTTTAATTGTGGTATTATTTGCCATTTCGGCTCCAAAATAACATCTAAATTGATAGGAGGATTCACCTTTAGTGGTGTAATCGTGAGCAATACAGCGATTCTTTGTTGTACTAGTTGATACCGCGACTAAACATGACTGGGCGGCGAGGGATATGGCGTTGCCCCTCTTGCAGCACACACCAGACCTGGAAATCAAGAGACAAGACCACAACAAGACTAGATCGTAAGTGTACATCTTGTAACACTAGAATCAGGGTGACTCTGAATCGCTCCGATAGTGGAAGAGGTAGGAAACAACAGGCAGAGGTATGGGAAAGGCCATTCGACACTTCGATGGAGGAATTACAAAGTGAAGCTGGCCTAAGGAATTCTGATGAATCAGGGGTCGGCTCGGAAGGGAAAATTCCCGGGCCCGTCAGTCAACAAGATTTGCCCCCTCTTTGGGGTGCCGGTTGGAGACCAAAGGCGCCTTTGGATTTCTCAACTACTTTACCCCAAGAAACTGCTAGATCGGAATTGATGAGGTTTCTTATTGAGAGACACGATGGACATGTAGAGTCTGCCTTCGAATGTTGGAATTCACTGAAACCGCCTGAACGATTCAATGGAAATAGTTTTCACGAATTTTGTGAATCATTCTGCGACTCATTTGAAAGAAGGTTGACTGAACGAATATACGAACCAGGATTAGCAACTCTTGCGACTCAAGATATTATTCCTCGTAGATCGGGTAGTGCCTATCTAGACAGACGTGCAGTACGCATGATGAGGGATATTGCTCTATGTCTACGTAGAATCGCATATACCGCTTCAATAACCGTCGATGACCGATTTGAGTGGCAGAGATGGATGCATCGAACTCGTGCTTTAGATGAGCATCTGAAAGACTTGTTCATGAATGGAGTAAAAACACCTGATGGAAGCCAATTTGGAGGTAAAGGATTCCGCTCTACTTGGCAAGAAGGAGTTGTTGCATGTGCCACCTCTATGACTCGGGCGATCGATTTAGATGAAGATTCGATTGCAGATGCAGACGTAGTTGCCCCCATGATACGAGACGTAGGTTTAGCTCTCTCAATGGGTCAGACTCCTCTAGAAATTTTCAACGCACAGATGGGTAAGGCTGATTCCTACATGGATGGAGGGGTTGATTCTGCTGGAGGCAGGGACTTACACGTTGGTAATTGGCATAAGAGAGTACTACCGCCAACCGCTCCATTACCAATAGCTAGTGCGACAACTACCGGTGTCGCACTAGCGGCAAATAGGCTTTCAATACCTCGTTTTCACCTAGCACCAGTTGGTGAAGGTTGCAGCAGTAGTGGAGAATTTTGGGAGGCCATGAATCTGGCTGGTGCAAGAGGCCTACCAATTTCCTTTATGATTCAAAATAATCAGATTGCCCTTGATACTTTCACTGTTGGTCAATCTGGTGCTGAAACCTTCGGAGACAAAGGTCACTCAATGGGCATTCCATCTTGGAGCATAGATGGCTCCGATCCTGCAGAATTCCATACATCAACCGCAGCTGCTAGGGAATTCGCCCTCGATGGAGGCGGCCCAACTCTAATCCACGTTGAGACGATGAGAGGTTGTGGCCACGCACATCATCATGATGACTTGTATTTGGGCGCAGCAAGTGGAAATCCTCCCGGATATGTGGACCGTGAGTTACTAACATATTGGTCAGAAAAAGACCCTCTTCCTAACCATCGCGATTTATTGGTTAGATTAGGTGTAAGCGAAAATAAACTCAGTAAAATGGAAAGAGAGGAACAAGCATTGGTAGATGCCGCTCGCAAGGAAATGGAAGATACTGCATGGCCAGAAGGTAATTCGGTTACCAAAGGCATAACATCACTACACGACGCCTCCACTCATTCGGAACAATTCGATCGCTTCGGAGTGAGCATCTCCGGAGGGGAAAGTCCGATCTCAGTTGGGGATGTAGACATCGTATTCTCGGATGCTGCAAACTCATGGACATATAGCAAGGCAATACAGAATGGGATGGTAAGCCTAGCCGACAAATATGGAGAATCAATTGTCTTCATGGGAGAAGATATGGAAGTTGCTGGAGCATTCGGAATGAATCTGCCATTGAAGGCACGTGGGCATTCGGACAAATTACTCGATATGCCTCTGTCTGAGGCGATAATCATTCATTCTGCAACCGGAGCCGCCCTAGGAGGCATGCGTCCTTTGGCGGAAATCCAATTCGGAGGATTCGCCGCTTTAGCGATGAACCCACTCATCAATAACGCAGCCCAACTTAGATGGCGATGGGGGGCCGAAGTCCCACTTACGGTTAGGATCCCACTAGGAGCAAAAACCCGTAGTGGACCCTTCCATGCAAATATGATTGAATCATGGTTTGCAAATGACCCTGGTTTGGTAATCGTATTCCCTTCTACTCCCCAAGACGCCTACGATCTTTTGGTTGAATCGCACGCCTTGAATGACCCTGTCGTATACCTTGAACACATAGGACTCTATGGATTACGTGGAGGGAAAACTGGCTGGGGGCATTCGATTAACCAGATTGTTGATACGGATTCCGTTCACCAACGCCTTGCCATTGGTGACAATAGTATAGGCAAGGCTAGAGTTGTGCGAGGCGGTAAAGATGTTACAATTGTAACATGGGGTGCAATGGTCCATGTTGCACTGGAAGCGGCAGAATCGGCAGCAAAACGTGGAATTGAGGTCGAAATTGTGGATTTACGAACGATATTACCATTCGATGCAGAAACTTGTGTCGATTCAGTTCGGAGAACTGGTCGTCTAATTGTACTACAAGAGGCTCAATACACCGGAGGCCTTGGACACACAGTTAGCAGCCGAATTTTGGAAGAAGCATTTTGGAACCTCGAAAACGCACCAGTAGTAATCGGGGCGTTAGACACACCAGTTCCATTCTCCCCTACATTGGAAGATCATACAATTCCCACTTCTGACTATGTGGTTAGACATATCAGAAGAATGTGCGAATGATAGGGATGGACTCAAACATCATGAGGGATGCGCATTGGGTGTGGAACAGATGCTGGAGTCAGATCCGATTCTCGTGTTAGTTGGTTTCGCTCTGCTTATGGCTGGCGGAGAAGGGGTTGTTCAGGGTGCAGTGAAAATAGCATACAGACTGCGAGTTCCTCCGTTATTGGTTGGCTTTACTATCGTCGCCATAGGGACTTCTTTACCAGAATTAGCAGTGGCATTAGAAGCGATTAGAACCGATTCAGATGAGATTGCTATCGGAGGTGTTCTTGGTTCCAATGTAGCCAATGTAATGTTAGTTCTAGGAACTGCAGCCATGCTTGGATCAGGTGACGAGAGTGGCTCAGGAATTAGGCGTGATGCTGTTGCGGTAATCTTTGCAACTGTTCTACTTACATGCTTTGTATATCTAGGCTCGATTCCTCTTGAAGGCGGAGTATTAATGCTAATTTTACTAGTTTCTTATTACTGGTATGCCTATGCCTCATCAAGAGGTAAAGGAGATGAAGAAGAACCTGAAGAATCATGGCTTCCCGACAATATTTTCGTAGCACTAATCTCCACAATAATTGGAGGGGCGATGATTTGGAAAGGTGCAATTTTCCTGCTTGATGGCGCAACAGGATTAGCGGAAACTTACGACATCGACGAATCTATTGTTGGGCTTTCAATGGTAGCTTTGGGTACATCATTACCTGAATTAGCTGTTACATTAATCGCCGCTATGAGAAATCAAGGTGGAGTTGCGGTAGGAAACGTTCTGGGTTCTAACGTGATGAATATACTGGGGATTTTAGGAACTGCGTCCGTTATTGGAAATGGAATTGAAATCGCATCAGAATTTGCCGGAAGAGATATATGGGTGGTGATACTTACTTCTGGTTTGGTTGCAGCAATGTTGCTCGACGATAGAGAGATTGGACCTAGAGTTGGAGCCACCATGGTGACCGGATATCTCGCATATATGGCATTCCTATATCTTGGTTGATTGTATATTCATTCAATGTGCCACTCCCTAATTGCTAAGGCTGAAGAGCCTGTGGCGGCATCATGGTCGAGTTCATTTTGTCCGAAGAGCAGGAGATGCTTAGAGAATTAGCCCATGAATTTGCAAGAGATACTGTTCGACCAAATGCTGAGCGCTGGGATGCTAATTCTGAGTTCCCCACAGAAGCAATTTCAGAGGCGCACTCACTTGGACTAACTAATCTACACATTCCTGCCGAATATGGAGGAATGGGGATGGGGATTTTGGATGAAGTTCTTGTTTCCGAGGAATTTTCTTGGGGAGACCCAGGGTTTAGCACAGCAGCCTATTCCAATGGTTTGACAGTTGGCCCAATAATCACTGGAGGAACTGAGGAACAAAAGCGAGAGTATCTAGGAAGATTAGTCAGTGAACCAAAAATTGCATCATATTGTGTAACGGAACCTGGCGCGGGAAGTGATGTAGCAAGTATACAAACCACCGCCGTTAGAGATGGAGATCACTACATTCTGAATGGCCAAAAGATGTGGATTACAGGAGCTGGGCAAGCTGATTGGTTCTTTGTTTTAGCATACACAGACAAGTCTTCAGGATACAAAGGAATGAGTGCTTTCATAGTGGAGAGTTCATGGGATGGCGTCTCATTAGGAAAGAAAGAAACCAACATGGGTCAAAGAGCGTCTGACACTAGAGCCGTAATTTTCGAAGATGTACACGTTCCTGTTGAGAATTTAGTTGGCGGTGTAGAAGGTAAGGGTTGGTTCAATGCTATGAAAGCCTTCGACATATCTCGACCTAATGTTGCGGCTCAAGCAGTTGGATGCTCGAGAGCTGCTTACGAATATGCCCTACAATACGCCGATGAAAGAAAGACATTTGGCAAGAAATTACATCAACATCAGGCGATTCAATTCATGCTGGCTGATATGAAGACAAAAATCGAGGCGAGTAGGCTACTTACTTGGCGCACGGCATGGGAAGTTGATAATGGAATCAAGAATACCGAAAGTGCGGCTCATGCAAAGCGCTTTGCTGCTGATTCTTGTATGGAAATAACAACCGATGCAGTACAAGTATTTGGAGGATATGGTTACTCTGAAGAGTATCCTGTGGCACGATTAATGAGAGGTGCGAAAGTACTCCAAATTTACGAAGGAAGCAGCCAAGTTCAGCGTATGATTATAGGAAGAGAAATGGTCAGTGACCTGTGAATCAGCCCTCAGGGCTGAATGGTCAATAGACCGCTTTGTTGAAATCCTTCGGTCACCTCGTCGGTATTGGTAACATGCTTTCTTCAACTGAAATTAGGGGCCGACTAATTGCATTAACAATCCTAGTTATGATGTTAGTCCCGGCTCTTGCATCTGCAGCACCAACCGTGTCAAATCCATCGCATACCCTAACATATCCTGAGCAGACTGAGGATTGGTGGGAAGATACCTTGATGGATATAGATGGAGATTATATCCATGACGCAATTTGGATTGCTGCTCAAAACAACCACTACCAATACCTCGATAATAATGGTCGGATTTCAGTAATTGTTGACTTTGACCACACTCCAACCGAAGAGGATCAAAGGATGCTTGAAAGTAAATTAGATTTCCATACCCAATTCAGATATTGGTTGATTGATTCGATTGCCGGCACAATCGAATTAGAGAGAATTCACGAATTACTGGATATTCCAGGAGTTGTCTTTGTAGAATTAGATGGAAGATTAGAAGTCCTAATGCAAGATGTTGTTCCAGCACACGGAGTAGATTTAGTTTGGCAAGATACTGGCTATACCGGAGAAGGAGTAACAATGGCAATTATTGATACAGGAATTGATGGAAATCATACTGCATTAGATGATCTTGATGATGATAATAGTACCAATGACCCTAAGATTTTGGCTTTTTACGATGCCGTGAATAATCCTACCCTAACTAATGGAAGCGAGGTAGAGCCATACGACGGCAATGGCCATGGGACTCACTGCGCAGGAATTACCGCTGGAACTGGCGCACCTACCTATCAGCACATTGGAGTTGCACCCAAGGCGAACTTGGTGGGTGTTAAGGTCCTCAGTGACGAAGGAAGCGGGTCTTTTGCTCAAGTAATGGCCGGAATGGAATGGACAGTAGAGAAAAGGCATGAATTCAATATCCGAGCTGCTAGTATGAGTCTTGGTGGCCCTGGCCCCATTGAGTGGACCTCCGCAGAAGAGGAATCGGTTAACAGAATGGGAAATGAAATGATGAGAGCCGGAGTTGCTCTGTTCATTGCTGCCGGAAATAGCGCTGGAACTGCAACGATAGGAACACCAGGAAGCGCTGAGGATGTGATTACTGTTGGGTCACTTGACAAAGATACTGCCATTGCAGTTTATTCAAGTCAAGGGCCTACTGAAGAGGGTAGAATTAAGCCAAACTTAGCATTTGTTGGAAGTAGTGTGAACGCCCCTGATGCGAATACAGGCGATGGATATGTAGCACTCTCAGGAACAAGTATGGCAACTCCAGGTGCAGCTGGAGTTGCAGTTCTGATGTATCAAGCCAATCCTGACCTAAGCCCATTCGATATCCGCAACATTATGCAAGAAACTTCCACTTATCGGCAGTGTCATTACATGTTTGCTAACGAACCTTGTGCTGAAGACCTCATTCCCAAAAATAGGCAGAACAACGTCTATGGACATGGTCATGTGAATGCCCAACCTGCGGTTGAGGAAGCAGCCAATTACGTCTACGAACTCAGCATGTCATTGAATGTGACTTTGGATAGTGAATATGGGGTAGATAACCGTGTTCATATTGGACAAGGAGAATCGATTGTGTTCAATCTAGCAGGAGGTGTTCAGAGGGTCCAATGGCGAACTTGGGACATGAGAGATAATTGGATGGATTTATCAGAATTTACTATCGGTCAACAACAGTTTGAAGTGACTCACAGTTTATTGGTAGATCGGCTTCAATTCCTCCCAAATAATACCGTTGAAGGAAATCAAGTTGTACTCGTTAGAGCAATATCAGGAGACAAAGCTTCGACCAATCTTGCTGTTGGAATACACATAATGGGTGACGAAAAGATTGTACAATCTGATTCAGATGGTTCATTCATGGGCATAATTGTAGGAATCCTAACATTATTGGTATTAGTATTACTATCTGGACTAATTTTCGCAGGATTGAAACTTCGGGAGAGAGGATTCTTTGAAAAGGATGGCGAATATTATAGAGACGAAGATATGGAAGAAGAGATGTTCTCTGAATCAGGATATAACCAATCTGATTCTGGATAGTCTCAAGTCATATAGTACTAATGCTCAAACATGGTTACTGGTTGGAGTAATCATGGGGCAGACTAGGAGCATATATGTCTCAATTGTTTTGATTATGCTAATAGCCCCATTAGTTTCCTCTTCCATTAGCTACGATTCTAGGCAAAGAGGCGGCCTAGACTTTAATGGAGATTGGGTCGCCTCAGTTGAACCTAAAATTCATTTTGAGTGGTGGCTGGACTGGAGTAGAGACAAGGATGGTAATTCTATTGATGATCGGCTTGAATGGTTGATTCTACAACCTAGCGAAATACAACAACAATGGTGGAAAAGAGCTTCACCGGGAAGTGCAAGAGTATTCATTGACTACGATCACCATCCCACAGATGCGGATATTTCAGCGCTGGAAGAACTAAATGTAGAGGTGACTTTTAGATTTAGTTATCTGGATACTGTTGCAGCTTCCGCTCCTTTCGACTCAATCTTAGATCCTAATGGAATCCTATCTCTGCCTGGTGTAGTGATGATAGAGGACCTTGGACTTGCGGAACCAAACATGCACGAAGCGGTTCCAAACATGGGTGTGGATGCTGTTTGGCAAGACCTAGGATTAGATGGAACTGGAGCGGTGATTGCTGTACTCGATACTGGAGTAAGAGGAGATCATGAAGGACTCAATGATATGGATGATGACCCATTTACCTGTATCGACGACCCGCCTGACCCCTTAGACCCAAATCCAGAACCAATCCCAGCAGATTGTGACCCGAAAATCATCGCATTTTTCGATGCGGTATTTACTGATCAAGAACTAGACCCTTCTGAATCCTACGACTCAGGAACTCATGGAACTCATGTGGCGGGAATTGCAGCAGGTAGCGGCGGGGGACAAACAGACCCTGCAACTGGAGAGAAATATGTGGGGGCAGCGCCCGGTGCATGGCTGATTAACATCTTAGCATGTTGTGATGGAGACATTGAAGACATAATGCAGGGTGCTCAATGGGCAATAGATAACAAAGAAAAATATGGCATCAATATCTTGACTTCCTCGCTTGGAGAGCAACAATTTGAAATTCATGTTGACAATGACGGTAGTTCTGCTTGGAGTCGCCAGATGGATGTAGTCGTAGAGGCTGGAATTATTACGACTCTTTCGGCAGGGAACGAATTTGGAGGAGCGACTTTTGCTGGCTGTAATACAATTGACAGCCCCGGTGATGCTGTTTTACCTGTAACCGTAGCCAGTTTGGATAAGGATTTAGGGCTAGCAATTTACAGTAGTAGAGGATACACTTCTGACATGCGAGTAAAACCAGATGTAGCGACCATTGGGTCTAGTATAATGGCGCCAGATGCTGCAACAAATGATGGATATACCAGTAAATCTGGAACCAGTATGGCAACTCCATTAATGGCAGGAATTGCTGCTTTAATGGTGCAAGCAAATCCAGATATTACTCCCTCTGAATTCAAAGACATCATTGCAGCTTACTCAATTGAAAGAGAAATCTTACTCTTAGACGACCCTGGGTTCAATGATTGTAGTGTGATAGAGACTCGACCAGATAATGAGTTTGGATTCGGCCAAGCTGATCCGGTTGTGTTCGTTGAAGTAGCGGGAAGCATTGATCGTACACTCAATGTATCAATGAATATAGACACCCTGCAGGTAATTGAAAATCAAAGTAAAATTACAGGAATTGCAAGTGGATTGCCTTTGGGAACAGATGGTAGAGTTGAGATTCGAGTAGGTGGTGCAGAATGGAGAGAAGCAAACGATGACTCAAAGGATGGAGACTGGACTAGTTGGAGTTTACAACTCGAACCGCACAATAATTCTGGCAATTCTACGATTTTTGCAAGATTATACCTTGATGATGATCACATCTCCCCTATTGATGCTAGAAGAGTGATTCTAACCGACGAAGTAGCAAACAATCAGGAAAATGGATTGGACGAACAATCGTTTTTGATTGTATTATTGGGGGCGTTGATTTTCTTGGTTCCAGTAATTGGAGTTGCGGTTTACTTCAATCGCAGTTCGATTTGGAGTGCGAATTCCGATGAGGATTAACAAAGGTATTGTTCTAGCCGCTGGGGCGAGTAAACGCCTAGGTAGTCCTAAAGCATTGGTTGATGTGAAAGGACAAACTCTTGTCGAGTTAGTGTGCATTAAATTGCAAAATGCTGGTCTTTCGGTAACCGTAGTTACTCGTAATTCACTCAAACAAAAAATCCAGAAATTACTTCCTAATGTTAGTGTGATAGTTAATCCAAACCCAGATTTAGGACGAACGGGAAGTATTCAATGTGGAATTGAATTAATTGGTATTCAACCTATGTTAATTGTGCCTGTTGACAGACCCGGGTTCAGTCTAGATACTGCCAAAAAACTGTGTGAATGTGACAATACTACGATTCCTCTCCAAGATGGAAAAGGCGGTCATCCGATTGCAATTACTCGTCAGGATTGTGAGAGTATATTGGCCGCTGAACCAGACATTTCATTACGTGAAATAATCAGCCCAGATAGGTTAGCTGTTGAAGACCCTCATCTACACCTAAACATAGACACAAAAGAGGATGTTAACGAACTATTCAAGGTTGCAAAGCATTTGTGATTGAGGGGTATTCACCCATCACCCAAAGGAATACTAAACCCACAATAACTGCCGGCAGAGTAGTATGGATTGTTGCCCAAATTGAGGCAACCTTGTGCCTAACCAATAGAGGGAATAGGGCATCTCCGTCCTGAGATATGGCATTTGCAACTAAAGCTGGAAATGAGATTACTCCTTCGACATATGCAGTGATTGCAATAATTTGAGGACCGCATCCTGGAATTAAACCAATAGTCGCCGCAACAAAAACTGCCGCGGCGCCAGACCCATGTCCGGACATGTCGGATTCACTAATCCCAAACAAAATCATACCGAACTCAAACACGAGGTAAGCAATTAGAACCCAAAAAGTGACAAATGCTGTTTCTGATGCTGCATGAACTAAAGTTTCGTCGAGTGAATTAAGTTTGTCTCCAATAGTAGCCTCTGTATCATCAGCGAAGAAATTCTTAGAGGAGATATACAGAATGATAGATAATGATGTACCGGTTAACCCCACCCAAGTTACAATTCCATCTCGAGTTGTTGGATCCCAGACTAACTCGGGTGAATATTCAGGGTCTTGCGCATACCAGATGAGAAGCAAGATTGCAAGACATAAACCAACTGCGGTGATAGCCCACCAAACTCTGTATCCTTGGTGTAAGACACGATACCCCCACCCCTCTGGAAGTTCTCGTGGTAAATCTTCGATAAGTGAGTCATCACCTCCCATTGCCTTTGCAATATCTTCACCTAATGGTTCACCGGTACCAAATTTAGGCCCATATCGGCCTACTGGAGAAGTTGGTGTAACCCCTAACTTATCTACTAAATATCCCCAAAAAACCCCTACAACAAACGAAGCTACATGTACAACAATAACGGGCATTAGGAATGAAGAATCCTGAAAAACTGCCCCGATTAGAACAAAGGCTGCGTCGCCGAGTGTTGCAATTAGAGTCGCAATAACCGTGCCATAAGTGACATACCCTCTGGCATACATAGGCATTACAATAATCGCTCCACCACAACCAGGAGTCAATCCCATCATTGCACCAATTACTGGCTGGAACCTAGTATTTTCACGAATCCAGGAGACAAATCGACCTGCTGTTATGTATTGTAACCAACTGAATAGAAGAACCATTGTAGCTACAAACACGGTCACAGCAAGGAACGCATCTCTCATTGAAGTAACCAGTATTTCCAGTGCTTGGATTGCACTGAAACCTGATGACATGTCCTTGGCATGTAATCATAGACTTCAAAGTTAGCTTAGGCTAACTCTTGGAATTATAACGAATTTGGCGGGGGGGGCTTTGCTAGCAAATCCAATATCTTGGCCAGTGTCCGGGGAGTTGTGACCAGCGCCACCCTGTCTTGGGTTTTGACTCGACTAGAGGAAGGAGAGAGAGTCGCTCTTGCCTCCGTGGTGGAGGCAAGCGGTAGTGTGCCAGGTAAACCCGGGGCTAGGATGGCAGTAACAAATACGGGAATTCGACACGGTACAATTGGTGGTGCTGGATTGGAACTCAAAGTAGAGAAGCACCTTAGAGAGATTTTACTAGACAAAATAGCCACAAGTAGAATCGAAAAATATGTCTTATATCGAGATGCAAAGGGCCAAGAAGCGACGGCTCTCAACAGTCTATGTGGCGGTACAGTTACCGTCTCGCTGGAGGTTTTGGAGCCCATGCCGCATATACTAATCGCAGGCGGTGGTCATTGCGGTCAAGCGATTTCAGCGGTTTGTGAAAACCTTGGATGGGCATACAGTGTTTTTGATGTTCGAAATGAATTCGCCAACTCAGAACTATACCCCAACGCAGTGGAGCATCACTCCTGCGATGTGGAAGAATTCGTTGAAAGAGAAACAAAAACAAAATTATCGAGATTTTCAGATGTTTTATTGTTGGGTCATGACTGGTCTGTGGATCAAGACTTGCTGATTGGCCTCTTATTGAATAGGAGTGATAGTGAAAGGCCTCGAATTGGAGCAATTGGGTCTAGAGCAAAATGGAAGGCATTCAAAGAAGCTGCAATCTCCAGAGGAGTTTTAGAATCTTCAATCGATTCTGTTAGATGTCCAATTGGAATTGACATTGGTGCAGAGAGTCCAGAAGAAATCGCAATATCTGTTTGCGCTGAAATCATGGCTATAGAGAAGGGAATCAGGGAATAATGCACTAATCTGGTGAAATATCGATTACAGAGGGTTGATTAGCGGAACCGTTAGTTCCATATCAATGCGCAAGGTTGTCTTGAGATGGAATCTCACAACTATTCATGGCGCCAAGGAATTAAGTCGAATTTTGGATATATGTCAAAGATACGAAGTTCTTGCACATTTGGGTGTATCACCAGTGGGTATAGTTCAGTTAGCTGAAATTAATCTGCATGAGGGTAGAGATATTTACGAATTAGATCAATTGGATAGTTTTCAAGTGATGGAAATCCATGAGAAGTCGGATGAGGGAATACTCGCAAGTGTGCTTTGTTCCCATAGTTTGGCAAAATCTGCCATAGAACTCTCAAACCTTCATCTTCAACCTCCATATGGATTGGACGCAAAGAATGGAATGGAAATGAGAGTTACGGGATTAACTGGTGCAATGAGAAGGTTTCTCGCCCTACTCAGAGTTGTTTTACCTCCAGATAAAGTCAGCGTGATTACAATGCGAGGAGAAATAGTTAGTGGTTGGGACAAGATTTTGACAACCAGACAACAAGAAGTACTCTCTTTTGCAGTAGAAAGAGGGTATTATGAGGAAAGTGCATCGGTTACAATCAAAGAATTAGCCGACCAGATGGGGATATCACGCTCTACTTTCGGAGGTCATCTACAAGATGCTGAAAGAGCGGTTATGAATAAGGTTGCATTAGACCTAAGTTGAGCCCGAGGGGCTCATACCGAACCGTAATAGGATAATTCGCATTGGATGATACTCATGGTGCAGCACCGGCTACCGATGCTTCCCTTGGCTGGAGAAGTGCCTTGGGTTGCATCAGTAAATGGTACCGAGAAAAAATTGAACATTGAAAATAATGCGATTTTGCTCGACGTACTTCGAGACCAAGCGGGAAGTCTTGGGACAAAAAGAGGATGCGATATGGGCACATGCGGATGTTGCTCTGTATTGATTGATGGTGAACCAAGACTTTCTTGTCTTACTCTTGCCGTTGAAGCGGATGGCTGCAAAATAACCACGGTTGAGGGACTCGCAGACGGCCATCATCTTCATCCAATCCAGGAAATGTTTGCTGAATGCGGTGGCTCTCAGTGTGGCTTTTGTACACCTGGATTTTTGGTTGTTGCTTCTTCTTTACTGGAAAATAACCCTAGTCCTAACGATGAGGAAATTAAATCTGCAATCGAAGGAAATTTGTGCAGATGTACTGGTTATCAACAAATTGTAGATTCTATCAGGGCTGCATCTGTGATTCTAATTTCAGAAGAAACTATCGAAGATTCTACGTCCCCGAAAAGTGACCCCCACCCAGGTTTTACTGGAGAGTGAAACAATGGCCGAGGAAACAAATCAAGATGAGATGGTTGGTTACAAACAACAACCAGGCAAACTACCTTTTGCCAAGCCGGGTTCTGGAGGTAAAGACAGATTTTCTAGCCCCAGAGACGAGGAAATGATTCCTAAATCTCAAGGAGGGGATTTAGCACAACCATGGGGTTCACACAGGCACGATGAACTGATTAGCGGCCAAGTGATAGGTAAACCAACCTCTCTTGTGGATGGAAAATGGAAAGTGACTGGTCAAGCTCAATATGGGGATGACATCAGACTTCCAGGTGAACTAATTGGAAGGATCATTCGATCTCCCCACCACTATGCTAGAGTTCTTTCAATCGACTGCTCCAAAGCCTTGGAACTTCCTGGTGTTGTTGCAATAGCTACTGGCCTAGATGCTTCAAATAAATTCGGAGTATTACCGGTTACAAAGGATGAACATGCGATGGCTGTAGAAAAGGTGCGCCATGTCGGTGACCTAGTTGCCTGTGTAGCTGCTGAGGATGAGGTAACTGCTAGGGAAGCAGAGAGACTAATTGAGGTCGAATATGAGATTTTAGATTCAATTCACGATATCCGAGAGGGTTTGGAGAATAGCGAATATCCAATTCATGATAGAGGGAAATATCACATCGGAGAAGCAAATATTCAGAAGCGTGTTTTCCAAGAATTTGGAGATGTTGATGGGATACACGATAACGCAATAGCAAGTCATAAACAAAACTGGATTTTTTCGGGAGTTAACCATGCAGCGACAGAACCACACGCTGTAGTCGGGCATTGGGACCCTTCAGGTAGATTGACTCTCTATACCCCGCAACAAGTCCCTCACTATGTTCATCGAGCATTAGCCGATGTGCTGGAAATTCCAATGCATCAGATCAATGTTTATCGGACTTTTGTAGGTGGTGGATTCGGCGGTAAATCTGACCCATTTCCTCACGAAATGTGTGCTGCCATTCTCGCAAGAAAAGCAGGAAGGCCTGTTCGCATAACTTTCGACCGAGAGGAAGTTTACTGGATAAATCGTGGCAGACACCCTTCAAGAATAGAAATGAATCTGCATGCGGATGAAGAAGGCAGAATTTGTGGAATTGAAACTGATGCACTAATTGATGGCGGAGGTTTTGCCTCCTTTGGGCATGTGACAACCTATTACAACGGAGTTCTTCACACCGCTCCGTACGAAATTGGAGCATTCCATTACACAGGAGCGAGAGTTTGGACAAATAAACCCGCGAGTGGGGCTATGCGTGGGCATGGTGCAGTAAATTCTCGCTGCGCAGTGGAGACGGGGCTAGATGATTTAGCGGAGCAATTATCGGTTGACCCAATTGACCTTCGATTAGCTAATTTATTGCCACCGCATTCTGCCACAATAACAGGGTTTAGAGTAACTAGTATAGGGATGCGAGAATGTTTGGAGCGAGTAAAAGAGGAAAGTGGTTGGGAAAAAAAATTCAGAAAAATGCCTCTTGGAAAGGGAATCGGAATTGGTTGTGGATTTTTCATTTCTGGGTCTGGACTACCTATACACTGGGATCCAAATAAATTCCCTCATGCAACTGTCCATCTGAAAATAGACATGGATGGTGGAGTTACCATTCATACTGGTGCAGCAGATATCGGGCAAGGATCAGATACTGTAGTTGCTCAATCAGTGGCCGAGGTGCTCGGATTACCTCT
>CETW01018993.1_pt1 | contig 19243 bp, 15 predicted proteins | sample 361381 | NCBI WGS metagenome assembly CETW01 (sample SAMEA2620570, study PRJEB7988) | marine metagenome | isolation source: saline water (ENVO:00002010), including
GTTAAAGAACCAAGATTTTTAATTAAAGATAAGGTGCAAAAAAGGTTGCCAAAAGGGATATGGAATTATCAAGATTACAAATCATTATTTGATTCTGTAACTAATCAGAAAGCAATTGGGGAGTCTACAGTTTTATATTTATATTATTATCAAGAAGCAATTAAAAATATTAAAAATTATCTTGGAGATAATGTAAAGATTATTATTATGTTAAGGAATCCAATTGATAGAGCATATTCTGCTTATTTATTTGCATCTAGAACATCTCAAGAAAACCAAAATTTTAAGGATGCTTTAGTCAATTCAAGTATAAGATTTAATAAGGATGACACTATAAGTCCAATGATTTTATATAAAGAGTTAGGACTTTATTTTGATATGGTTAAGTCATATATGAGAAGCTTTTCTAATGTTCATGTAGTAATTTATGATGATTTTATTAAGCAAACAAATATAGAAGTACAAAGAGTTTTTGATTTTTTAAATGTAAAGAATTATCAAATTAATACAAATAAAATTATTAATGCTGGAGGTAAAAAATGGGATTCTGGAATCATGAAAAATTTGCTAATGGGGGACAATTTTTTGAAAAACGGTATAAAGATTTTATTTCCACAAAACTTAAGAACTTTTTTTAAACAAGAATTAACTAAACTTTTTACAAGTAAAGCAAAAAACATGAGTAATTCTATAAAAAAAGAATTATTGCAGTATTATAAGAAAGATATTCAGTCGCTTGAGAAATTAATTAATAAAGATTTAAGCAAATGGCAGAGAATATAAATCGTCCTAATCTTCTTATTGTAGGTGCTGCAAAATCAGGAACTACATCATTACATAATTATCTTAAGCAGCATCCAGAAATTTTTATGACTGAACATAAAGAGCCTCATTTTTTAATTAATTCTGAAATTGGTCAAAAAAGAGTTCATAAGGCAGTTACTGAATTAGAAAAATATGAACAAATGTTTTTAACAGATATTAATTATAAATATAAAGGAGAATCTAGTGTCATGTATCTTGCCTTTCCTGAATTTTCAATTAAAAATATCAAAAAATATTTAAGTTCTGATGTTAAAATAATTATAATGTTAAGAAATCCAGTTGAAAGAGCTTATGCAGGATATTTACATAATTTACGATACAATCCATCCGAGAATTTAACTTTTAAACAAGCAATTAAAGAATGTGAAGAGCGTTATCAAAAAGATAAAGAAATAACACCAGACACTAGGTATTTACATGTTGGAAATTACTATTCTCAGGTTAAAGCATTTGTTGATGAATTTAAATTAAATACTCATATTATTTTTTATGATGATTATGTAAAAGATATTGATTGTTGTTTAGAAAAATTATTTACATTTTTAGAAGTTCAAGATGTTAAAATTGATACTTCAATCAGACATATGCAAGGAGGATGGATGTTTAAAAATAAGTTTTTACGTAATTTTTTGATTCCAAAAAATAATATTAAATCAATTTTTAAAATTTTAATTCCTTTTCAAAAAATAAGGTTATTATTAAAAGATAAAATCATGTCTTTTAGTACTACAAGTACTCCTAAAATTTCTGAAGAAATGCGAACAAAACTTATTACTTATTATCAGAATGATATAGTTAAATTATCAAAACTTTTAAATACAAAATTAGACCATTGGATTAATGAAAATTAATTTTTTAAATAATATAATAATGTTTTTGCTTGTTTCAAGTACTGGTGGATTGTTATTTGTTTATAATAGAAATCAAGCGTTTTTAATTTTATTTTTAACTATTCTTTTTGCACTATTTTACATAGGAGATAAAATAAAAAAAAGAGTTTATTATTCTTCATTATTATCATTTTGTTTGATTTTATTATTATTTGTAATCAACTTTATTTTTGCAATTAATCCGCAATCATTAACTAAATATTCTTTTTTTGGAATTTCTATTTTTACAACAGTATTAACATTATTTTATTATAGTAATCAGGATAATAAATTAGCATTTGTAAATAGTTTATATAGTATCTTAAAGCTAATTTTGTTTCATTCATTAGTTAGCTTTGGGGCATATTATTTTGTTAAAAATAATTTATTTTTAATTACTTCTGAGTATCATGATAGTTTGACATTTAATTATTTGTTTTATTATTCTCCTAAGTTAGGCAATACAATAAATCTATTTGGCTTTGATATTCATAGAAATGCAGGAATGTTTTGGGAACCAGGTATTTTACAAGCGTATTTAAATATTTTATTCTTTTTAGAATTAAGTTTTTTTAATAAAAATAGAGTTTTATTATTTCTTATTATTATTGCCATTATATCTACTTATTCAACTACGGGTTTATTTTTGTTGATTATTCAAGTAATATATTTTACACAAAAAAATTATAAAAAAACTATTGCGCCATTATTATTTGTAATATTAGTTGTTCCATTATATTTTCTTTTTAATTTAAACATGAGTGATAAAATTGGAGGAGAAAGTGAAGGCTCTTTTCAAAAAAGGCTTGTTGATTTAACACAACCTTTTTTCATTGCTTTGGAAAATCCACTTACTGGAATTGGTTTAGATTTAGATCGATTTCAAGAAGTAAGAGAAGAATTTTATATAAATACTAATATTAATAATATTTTAGGAATAGTTGGGATTCAGCAAAATGTAGAAACTACATCTAAGGGAAGCACAAATTCTGTAATGTATCTTTTAGCAGGAATGGGATTTCCTACAACAATACTATTTATATATATGTTAATAAAGCAGCATATAATAAATAAAGACCGACTAATTTGGTTTATTATTATATTTGTTTCTGTAATGTCTGAACCATTATTATTAAGACCATTTTTCTTTTTGTTTACTGTAGCAGGCTTTGTTAGTTTCTTTAGCAAGATAACTGGTCGTAAAAAAAAATTAGCATGAAAAAAATATTGATTACTGGAGGAGCCGGTTTTATTGGTAGTAGGTTATGTGAAAAATTATATGATAAAGGCTATATAATAACTGTTATGGATAATTTATCCGAACAAATTCATGGGGAAGGAGAATCGTTATTATTTAATAAAATTAAAGATAAATGTTCGTTTTTTAAGGGTGATGTAAGAAAAAAAGCTGATTGGAAAAAAGTATTAAAAGATCAAGAAATTATTGTTCATTTAGCTGCAGAAACTGGTACAGGACAATCAATGTATGAGATTGAAAAATATAATGATGTAAATATTATGGGGACAGCTCATTTATTGCAAATTCTAGCGAATTCTAAGCATTCAATTAAGAAAATAGTAATAGCTTCCTCAAGAGCAATTTATGGAGAAGGAAAGTATTGTGATTTAGAAAAGAGAATCCAATATCCAGCTCAAAGATTAGAAAAGGATATGCAAAACGGAGATTTTAATCTTAAATGTCAGTTGAATTCAGCAGAATTGAATGCTTTAGCTACTGATGAAAATTCAAAGATTCAACCTTCTTCTATTTATGGTATGAATAAACAACAGCAAGAGAATATGATAATGTTAATGGGAAAATCATTAGCCATCCCAGCTGTTGCATTTCGTTATCAAAATGTTTACGGACCAGGACAATCCTTATCTAATCCATATACAGGTATTTTGTCTGTTTTTTCAACTAGGATTCTAAATGGAAATGAATTAGATATTTATGAGGATGGTTTACAAAGTAGAGATTTTGTTTATATTGATGATGTAGTGGATGCAACTATATTGGGGATAGAAAAAGATGAAGCAAATAATGAAGTTTTTAATGTCGGATCTGGATTAGCAATAACAGTTAAGGAAGTTGCTGAATCTTTAAAAAGATTATTTATATCAGATGTAAATATTAATATTAGTGGACAATTTAGAATAGGTGATATTAGACATAATTATGCAGATCTTACTAAGATTAATAAACTATTAGGGTTTCATCCAAAATATAATTTTAAACAAGGGTTATCAAATTTTGTAGATTGGGTTAAATTACAAAAGATTCAAGAAGATAAATATGAAAAATCAAAAATTGAGTTAAAGTCAAAGGGTTTATTAAATTAAAAATGATTAGAATATTATTTGTATTATTATTTTTAAATAGCTTTATTTTAAAAGCACAAGATAATGTAAATTCAAATTTGTTTGGTTTTCGTACTAGTTTAGCATTTATTTTTTTTGATGTTGAGGATACTGTCTTTATGAATGATGTTAAGAGTATTTCTCCAAAAGTTTTAAGTTTTCCAGGAGGATTTGGTAATTTTTATCATTTAGATGGCGCTGGATATGGTATTAAATTGGAAGAGATAAAGAAATATCATAAGCAATCTAAGCTTAAAACAGTTACTAATCTAAATAGAATTATAGAATCTAAAAATCATAAAGATAATTATATATATGATTTTATTGAAATAGCAAAAGCTACAGGATCTAATATTATATATGATGCAAATATTATTTCATCTACTCCTCAAGAAATTTTGAATATTATTAAATTATTATTAGAGCATGATTTAAATTTATTAGGAGTTGAATTAGGAGGCGAGTTGTCAAATAGAAGTTATTCTCATTTTATGAATATTGAGAAATATATTTCTCTTTCAAAGTTATATGCAAAAGCAATTAGAGAGGAATTTAAAGAATTACCAATAGCAGTTGTTGCTGCTCCAAATAATAGAGGATCTAAAAAACTTGAAGATTGGAATAATAAATTAGCCAAAGAAGATTTTTATGATGCTATTATTATTCATCCATACGCAAAAGTTGTTAAAGGAAAAGATGTTGCAGGTAAAATGTTGACAATTATACCTGAAGGGACGGGGTTAAAAGATACTTATAAAATTTATAAAGATAGAGCTATTAAATATATTGTAACAGATTTTAAAAAAGAGATTAATAACTATAATCAAACTTATGGGAATAAGAAAATTTGGTTAACTGAGTGGAATCTTCAGATGTCTGCAGTTACAGGCAATACATTGTTGCAAGCTCTTTTTGTTGCTCATCATTTAATTGAATTAGCATCATTAAAGAATTCAAATATTGATATTGCTACATTTCATAATTTAGCTGGCAGGACATTATCTGGATCGATGCTTATGTGGGAAAAACAAAAATCTATGAAAAATTCAACATTTAATTCAATGAAGATTATAAAAGAATTATTTAGAGGAAAAGTATCTTTTTATAGTAAATCTGAAATACAAAAAAATTGTTTTGAATATTGTTTTATATCATCAAAAACAAATAAAAAATTGTATTATTGGATAAATTGGACTGATAAAGTAATTGATATAGATATAGAATTAATGGGACAATACTCAAAATATTTTGGGAATAATTTATATGATAAGAATAGAAAAGATACAGCATTTAAATATGAAATAAATCCTTGTCTTAACTGTAAAGTAACGATACCACCTTATAGTATTACTTTTTTTGAAGAATTGAATAATTAAAAAATATTAGTTTTGAGAAAGCCAAATTTATTTTTAGTAGGAGCGCCCAAAGCCGGCTCTTCTTTTCTTTGGACAATTTTAAAAGACCACAAAGATGTTTTTTTTTCAACTAATCCAGAAAAAGAAATTAATTATTTTTCATATGATGAATTAAACACGCATTCTTATTATAAGGATTATAAAATAAAAGATGAAAAAGATTATTATAGAGTATTCAAAAATGGCCAGTCATTTAAATATATAGCTGATGGGAGTGTGTCATATTTTTCTTTTTCTTCAATTCCTGAAAAAATATATAACTTTAACCCAGAAGCAAAAATCATTTTTATTGTCAGAGATCCTATTTTGAGAGCATTTTCTCATTATACCATGGATAAGAGAATGGGATATGCAAAGGAATCATTTTTGGAGTATTTGATAAATAAAGATAATAAATATGATAAATTTATTCATCAATATATTGAGAATAGTTTGTATTATAAGCATATATATAATTATTTAAAGTATTTCGATAAAAAGCAAATTTTTATTTTGGAACTAGAAAATTTTAATAATGATTTTGATAGGTTATGTAGTTTTTTAGATATTCAAAGAATAGATATTAGTAAAAAAAATAAAAAAATAAATGCTAATAAAACTCCTCGTAATATTATTTCTAGAACATTACAACATAATAGATATTTAGCAACGTTACTTAAAAAGTTTATACCTAAAAAAATAGTTGTTTTTTTTGAAATTTTGCTTTATAAAAAAGCAGAAAAAATTATTCTTACAAAATCAGAGAGAATATTGTTAGAAAAATATATAAATGATGATTATATAAAATTTAAAGAAAATTATTTGTCATGAATAAAAATATAGAATCAAAAAAAGAATATGGATTAAAAAGGATATTTAATAAAATCTTGCAAGTAATAGCCAAAAGTAGTTTTTTATCAGGTTACATGAGAGCTAGAGTACAAAAATTAAGAGGTGTTAAATTTGATGATGTAAGTACAGTTTTTTTGGGAGAAGACATTATTATAGATGGTATTTGTCCTGAAAATGTGACAATAAAAAATGGATGTCAGATAGGAGCTGGAACAAAAATAGTTACTCATTTTTATGATAATACAAAGCTTTCGGAACATAAAGATTATCATTATAGGTTTTATCAAGGGAAGGTTGTAATTCAAGAGAATGTGTTTATTGGATTTAATTGCGTAATAGCAAAACCAGTAACGATAGGAAAAGGGTCAGTACTTGGAGCGAATACTGTTATTACAAAAGATATTCCGCCAAATTCAATTATTGTTCCACCAGAGTCAATTAACATTAAAAAATAATAAGTTGGATAAAGTTGGCATAGTTACAATAACTTATAATTCTGAAAGTGTTATATCTTCATTTTTAGAATGCATATGTAAGCAAACATATAATAATTTTGTTCTATACATAATTGATAATGCTTCTACAGATTCAACTATATCTATTATAAAAGCAGTAAAAAATACTTCTTTTAAAATTATAGAAAACTCAAAAAATTATGGAGTTGCTAAAGCAAATAATCAAGGAATTATAAAAGCTATAAGTGATAAATGTGATCAAATATTACTTTTAAACAATGATGTTGAATTTGAATCAAATCTAGTTGAAATTTTATTGAAAGTACAAAAGAAATATAATTGTAGTCTGATTACTCCTAAAATGATGTATTATAATCAATCTAATATTATTTGGTATGCAGGAAGTTGGTTTAATAAATATAAGGGATATTTACCTTTGCATAGAGGCCAAAAAGAATTAGATGTAGGTCAATTTGATAAATTAATTGAGGTAGAATATGCTCCAACCTGTTGTTTACTTATCAAAAAAGAAGTATTTGAGGATATTGGTTTAATGAATGAAAGATATTTTGTTTATTTTGATGATACTGATTTTTGTTATAGAATTTTAAAAGATGGAAGACATACGATATTGTATGTTCCGAACGTAAATTTTTATCATAAGGTTGGAAGTTTAACAAAGTCTTTTAATTTTACTTATAGAGGGGACTTTTTTATTAAACAGAATACAACTAATCATGTGTATTTCTTGAAACAAATAGGAGGAATATTTTCGTATTTATTTATAGTTTGGTTATTTTTCAAGAATAATATTAGTTTTATAATAAACCCTCAGATAAAAAAAGACTTTGCTACTTGGAGATTAATTAATAGATCATATTTTAAAGGTATAATAATGTAATTTATGAATAAAAGAATAGCAATTGTTGACCCAATAGGAGCTCATGGAAGTTCACATCATTTTTATCTTTTTGGTCAATCTAATGGTTTAATTCAGAATGGTTGTAGCGTAAATTTATATACTAATAAAGAAACAGAAGACCCAAAAATTGATGGATTAAATTTTTTTACTTTTTATAACGATATATTTTCTAGTAAATTCAAAATAATAAATGGATTAATGTGGATAATAGGGTCGTCGTCTTCTATTTTACACGCAAGGTTTTCTAATATACGTATTTTTCACTTTCATATTTTTTATACTAATATTTTAGTATTGTTTAATTTGTTTTTAGTAAAATTATTGTTTGGAAAAGTGGTTCTTACTATTCATGATGTTGATTCTTTTGCAAAAAAAGAATATAAATGGATATCTAGTTTAATTTACTTGATATCAGATTTAGTATTAACACACAATAAGTTTAGCATGTTTCATATCACTAAAAAAAATCCTAATCTAAATACTCATATAGAGATAATTCCTCATGGCAATTATAATACATTTATTAATGTAAGAACTGATAAAATTGCATCTAGAGTTCATTTAGGATTAGATAAAAGTAAAAAAGTAATTTTGTTTTTTGGAATGATTAAAAGAGTTAAAGGCTTGGATATTTTGTTAGAAGCTTTTAAAAAAGTTATTGATAAAAATCCAGATATAATTTTATTAATTGCTGGAAAAACTTGGGAAAATGACTTTTCTATTTATCAGAAAATAATTAATCAGAATAATTTAAATAACAATATTGTTTTACATAACAAGTTTATTCCACAGAATGATGTAGAGCATTATTATTGCGCTTCAGATTTAGTGGTGTTGCCGTATACAAAAATATATCAGAGTGGTGTTTTAATGATGGCTTTAAGTTATGAAAGACCAGTATTAGTTTCTGATTTACCTCCTTTAAAAGAAGTTATTATTGATAATGAAAATGGTTTTTTGTTTAAATCAGAAAATATTAATGATTTATCTACAAAATTAAATTTTATTTTATCATCTTCAGAAAGATTAGAAAAAGTAAGAAAAAATGGAAGTTTTTTAATTAAAAAAAAATATGATTGGAATATATTAGGCAGACTTACTTTAGATGCATATCAAAACATATAAAATTGTATTTTAGCCAAAAAAAGTCTTTATGAAAAATAAAATAAAGCAAGCTATATTAGAGTCAATAAATACTTATACTTTTATTTTTAATAATGATAAAATTCAAGAAAGTATTGAAATGATTGTTAAACAATCTGTAAAAGCACTCAAAAATGAAAAAAAAATTTTATTTTGTGGAAACGGAGGAAGTGCAGCTGACGCACAACATTTAGCAGCGGAGTTAAGTGGGAAATTTAATTTTGAAAGGCCTCCTCTTTATGCTGAGGCACTTCATGTTAATTCTTCTTATATGACTGCTGTTGCTAATGATTTTGGTTATATTGAAACTTATTCTAGAATGTTAGAAGCTTGTGGTAAAGAAGGAGATATCTTAATAGCAATATCTACTTCTGGAAATTCATCTAACGTATTGCAAGCTGTTAAAAAAGCTAATGATATTGGATTAACAACTATTGGTTTAACAGGAAAAATTGGTGGTAATATGAATGATATATGTGATATAATGATTAAAATACCATCTAAAAAAACAGCAAAAATTCAGGAAGCTCATATTTTAGTTGGACATATAATTTGTGAGTTAATTGAAGAACAAATGTTTTCTAATGTCTAATTACGATACATTATTTTTAGATAGAGATGGCGTGATAAATGTTAAGCTTGAGGGGAGATATGTTCAAAACTTTTCAGAATTTAAATTTATTACGGGATCTTTAAATGCAATTTTAAGATTAAGTCAATTGTTTTCTCGAATAATAATTGTTACTAATCAACAAGGGATTGGGAAAGGTGTTATGTCACATGTAGATTTAATTAATTTACATTTTAAAATGCAAGCAGAGATTGAAAGATTTGGTGGAAGAATAGATAAAATATATTACTGTCCTCATCTTCAATCTGCTAATTGTTTATGTAGAAAACCAAGACCCGGAATGATTAAAAATGCAATAAAAGATTTTCCTGAAATTTCTATTGAAAATTCTTATTTAGTAGGGGATTCTGATTCTGATATTGATGCAGGAAGAGTTATGAGTCTTAATACTATTAAGGTTGATAATTTTTATACTTTAGAAAAATGGACAATTGATTTAGTTTAATGAATTTGATTAAATTTACACCAAAATTAAATTTTTTATATGTGTTATAATGTTATATTTTCATTTTTAACATCTTTTTTTATAACTTTTTTAGCTATTCCAAAAGTTATCTCATTTGCAAATAGATATAGACTTTCTGATCAGGCTGGAGATCGAGCATCACATGAGGGTAGTGTCCCTGTTTTTGGAGGTATAGCAATTTTTTTGGGAATTATTTTAGCAATATCATTATGGTCACAATTGATAGATATGTTATTTTTTGTTATTAGTCTGATTATTGTATTTTTTGTAGGTATTCTTGATGATTTACTTGGACTTTCTCCATTTAAAAAACTTGTTGGTCAGATTTTAGCAACATTAATTATAATTTATTTTGGAGATATAAAGATTGATAATATGCATGGAGTTTTATTAGTAAACCAACTTTCCTTTCCAATTTCAATTTTGTTTACTTTGTTTGTTGTTATTGTGATTACCAATGGATTTAATTTGATAGATGGTGTAGATGGATTGGCTACAGGAGTTGGTGTAATATCTTCTTTTCTTTTTGGCGGAGTTGCTTTGATTATGAATCAGATAGATATAGCTATCATTTCTTTTGCTTTGATGGGAGCTTTGTTAGGGTTTTTAAAATATAATTATCATCCAGCAAAAATTTTTATGGGAGATACAGGGTCATTGGTTGTTGGAATGATTTTATCTATTTTAGCTATAAATCTTATACAACATGGTTTAGTGTTTAATAAATTAAACTATTTTGACAAGGGGCCATTAATGGCAATAGCCTTTTTATCTATTCCATTATTTGATTCATTAAGAGTATTTATCGTCAGGGCATCAAAAGGACACGGCCCGCTATCTGCAGGAAGAGATCACATTCATCATGCATTATTAGATTTAGGATTAGGACATAAAAGGACAGCAATTATCTTATATGCTATAAGTATATTTTTAATTATTTTTTCATTTTTTTTATTAAATTTAAATTTAAATTTAAATTTAGGAATCTTTATTTTATCTGCAATTAGTTATTTATTATTGATTATCCCCTTCTATATATTAAGAAGAAAAAAATGAAACAGTGTTTAATTGTTCTTTTTCTTTTTTTTTCAGTTTTTGTTTATTCTCAAAATATTGATGTTTTATTAGGAAGAAGTTACATTTCTGATATAGAAAAGGTTTTATATAATCACGATTTACATATTCATACTTCATTTAAACCTATTATGAAATCAGGTTTTACATTTAATATAGATTCGGTTTTTTCAGATAATTATAATAAATATCAAAAGTGGTACTTAAGAAATTTTTTTTCAAAACATTTATTTGTTTTGAAAGGAGATGATTATTTAGTGAAAGCATCACCAATAATTAACCTGTCAATAGGAAAGGAAATTATAGACGATAGGAATACATTTGTCAATACTAGAGGTTATTTGATTCAGGGGCATTTGTTAGATAAAATATCATTTTTCTCTTCATTTTTTGAAAATCAGGCGATTTTCCCAAATTATTTAGATTCATATATTAGAGAAAACAGAATTGTTCCTGGACAAGGTCTGGCAAGAAATTTTAAAGATACAGGTTTTGATTATGCTATGTCTTCTGGACATGTTACTTATAGATCAAATGATATTTTTGCAGTTCAATTTGGTCATGGAAAAAATTTTATTGGAGATGGCTATCGTTCTTTATTACTTTCTGATAATGCATTTAATTATCCATATTTAAAATTACAAACTAATTTTTGGAAGATACAATACACAAACCTTTATGCAGAATTAATGGATATTAATTATTTTTATAATAATTCTTTACCAAATAATGATCAAATGGGGTTTCCTAAAAAGTATTTTTCATTGCATTATTTAAGCATTAATTTTTCTAAGAAACTGCAATTTTCATTATTTGAATCTGTTGTGTGGCGTATGAATCATTCGCAAGGAACAAATGGTTTTGATATAAATTATATAAATCCAATAGTAATGCTTAGACCAATTGAATATTCATTAAATTCTCCTGATAATGTTATATTAGGATTAAATACTAAATATAATATTTTTCATCACTCATATTTATATGGACAATTTGTTTTAGATGAATTTAGTATTGATGATTTGCGTGAAAGGGATGGTTTCTGGGCAAATAAAATAGGTTATCAATTAGGATACAAAGCTTTTAATTTTTTTAATGTACCAAGACTTACTATACAAATGGAATATAATTTCGTTAGACCATATACTTATGCTCATCATAATCCTCAACAAAATTATGGTCATTATAATCAGCCATTAGCACATCCTTTAGGGGCAAATTTTTCTGAGTTATTATTAATTACCAATTACAAATGGAAGAGATTTGAGATTGATATTAAGATTTTGTTTGCTAAATATGGAGCAGATATCGAAGGAGATAGTACTTCATATGGAGGGAATATTTATCTTTCAACAGGAACTTATGGAAATGATGAAGGATTGATTGGATTAGGGACAGGAAGGCCTTCAGATTTTGGAATTTATATGTTTCAGGGGAATTTAACAAAAGTTGATTATAAGACTTTAAATATATCTTATATTTTGAATCCTAAGACTAATCTTAAAGTTAATTTAGGATTTACTTTGAGAAATGCACATAATGATAAAGATGTAAAAACACAGTTTATTAACTTTGGGGTTATTAGTGATTTGTTTAATTATTATTATGATATCTAATGGCATTGTTATTGGCTCTTGAAACAGCTACAAGAAATTGTTCTGTTGCATTATTTGAGAATGAAAATCAAATTCAATTAAAAGAATATGTATCTGATAAATATTCTCATTCCGAACAACTTATTTTATTTATAGAACAAGTTTTAAAAGATGCTAATATTCTTCTTGATAATTTAGATGTAATAGCTTTAGGAAAAGGTCCTGGTTCTTACACTGGATTGCGTATTGGAACCTCTACGGCAAAAGGACTTTGTTACTCTTTAGGTATTCCATTAATTTCTATCTCTACATTAAAATCAATGGCTTTTAGTATTACAAAAGAAAAAAATTATAAATTTTATTGTCCAATGATTGATGCTAGAAGAATGGAGGTTTTTGCCGCCATATATAATAATAACAATCAAATGGTTAGAGATATTAAGGCTGAAGTTGTAGATAAATATACATATTCTGATTTTTTACAAGAAAAAATTTTATTTTTTGGAGATGGAGCGTCAAAGTGTCAATTAACTATAAATAATGACAATGCATTTTTTTTGGATAATATTTTTCCTTCAGCAAAAGATATAGGTAAATTAGCATATAAGAAGTTTATAAATAAAGATTTTGAAGATATTGCTTATTATGAGCCATATTATCTTAAAGATTTTATTGCTGGAGGGAAAAATAATGTTTAATTTTTTCTTTTAGCTGCAGCATTAAATCTATCCTTAAAAGAAGATAGATTACTTTTTTTAGAGATTCTTTCCTTTGATTTTGCTTTACTTCTTTCTTTAGTCCTTTTAATACTTTTTTTTCTATCTTTTTTTTTATCCCTAATATTATTGCGTACTGATTTGGGTTTTGGGGTTTGTGAAATTTCAATATTCACGCTATTTCCTTTCCAATTTACTTTTCTAAAACTGCTTAAAATAATTTTTTCATAATCAGAAGGAATTTCAAAGAATGAGAATTTTCTCATAATATCAATTTTTCCAATAGGAATTTTTTTATCTTTAGTATACTCGTTAATTAAACCGATTAGATTATGTGTTTGTAAGCCTTTTTCTTTTCCAAGATTGATAAAGAATCTAGTATATCCTAACTCTGCATGCCCTGGTATTTTTTCTCTTTTATTTTTTCTATCACCTCTTTGACTTCTTTCATTCTTTGAGCTGCTTGAGATATTTAAGTCAGGAGCATTTTTATAGAATGATAAGAATCTGTTAAACTCAGCTGAAACAAAATGTTTAATTAGTTCTTCTTTATTTAAGTGAGATAATTTTTCTTCAATAGATGGAATATATTTTTCAATTTGATGATTAATCTTAGATTTTACTACCTTATCAATTAATTTTATTAATTGAATTTGACATATTTCATTACCATTAGGAATTTTTTTCAAAATTAATTCGTGTTTAATCATTCGTTCTATTGCTTTTAATTTTCTCCCATCTCGACTATGAGCAATAATAATAGAAACACCTTTGTTATCTGCTCTTCCTGTTCTTCCTGATCTGTGTACATAAACTTCATTATCATCAGGTAAGTTATAATTAATTACATGTGTTAACTCATTAATATCAATACCTCTTGAAGCAACATCAGTAGCAACTAATATTTGTAGTTTCTTTTTTCTAAATCGCGTCATAACATGATTTCTTTGAGCTTGAGATAATTCTCCATGAATGGCATCCGCATTGTATCCATCTTGAATTAATTTGTCAGCAATGCTAGCAGTTTCCCTTCTAGTGCGACAGAAAACAATACCATAAATATTAGGAATTACATCACAGATTCTTCTTAATGCTGGATATTTATCTCTGGCGGAAACCATGTAATAATGATGTTGTACATTTTTTGCGCCTTCATTTCTTCTAGCAATTTCAATGGTTTTAGGATTAAACATATAGTTTTTACTTATTCTCATCACTTCTTTTGGCATAGTGGCAGAGAACAATAGGGTTTGTTTTGCTTCCGGTGTTTCTACTAAAATAGTATCTAAATCATCTTTGAATCCCATGTTCAGCATTTCATCTGCTTCATCTAAAATCACAAATTCTATATCTTTTAATCGTAAAGATTTTCTGTTTATTAAATCTATCACCCTTCCAGGAGTTCCAACAACAATATGTGTGCCAGATTTTAAAGATTTTATTTGAGTTGTAATATTTGAGCCCCCATATACGGCAGTAATTTTTATTGCTTTCATATATTTTGAATAAGAGGACATGTCCTTAGTAATTTGAAGGCATAATTCTCTAGTAGGGCATAAAATAATTGCTTGAGGTAATTTTCTTTCAATTTCAATTTTATGTAATATGGGAAGACCAAAAGCAGCTGTTTTTCCTGTCCCAGTTTGAGCAAGAGCAATAAGATCATTTTCATTTTCTAATAAGTATGGAATTACTTGTTGTTGTACAGGTGTTAATATTTTAAAATTTAAATCTGCAACTGCTTTTTTAATATTTGTATGTAAACCTATATTTTGAAATTTCATATTTTAAATTTTTGCAAAAGTACTTTTATAATAGCATACTGTTAGTTTAATTGTATTTTTTTAACAAAAAAAGTAACTTTTCAATATCTTTAAAAGTACTTATATATATTTTTTTTTGAATTTACTATTAAGTGTATTTTTGCATAAACAAAGTATACAATGAGCGCATATAATTTTTCAGATAGACATATTGGGCCTAAAAATAATGATGTTAATGAAATGCTTAATTCTATAGGAATTTCCTCTTTACAAGAATTAATTGACCAAATTATTCCAAAAAAAATACGATTAAAAAAACAGATGAATTTACCAGAACCTCTTTCAGAAAGTAGGTTTATTGAACATATAAAAGGGATTGCACAGAAGAATAAAAATTATCGTTCTTATATTGGCATGGGTTACTTTAATACTATTCTCCCTGGTGTTATTCAAAGAAATATTTTAGAAAATCCAGGTTGGTATACAGCATACACTCCTTATCAAGCTGAAATTTCACAAGGAAGACTAGAAGCTTTGTTAAATTTTCAAACAATGGTAATTGAGTTAACAGGAATGCATTTAGCAAATGCATCATTATTAGATGAAGGCACTGCGGCAGCAGAAGCTATGTCAATGTTGTTTAATGTTAGAAGTAGAACTCAAAAGAAAGCAAATGTTGTAAAATTTTTTGTTTCGGATTTGTGTTACCCACAATCAATAGAAATAATTAAAACTAGAGCTACTCCATTAGGTATTGAGTTGGTTATAGGTAGTCATAATGAAATAGTCTTAGATGACTCATTTTTTGGATGTATTTTACAGTATCCAGGTAAATATGGGTCTGTAATTGATTTTTCAGACTTTGTTAAAGAAGCAAAAAAATATGATTTAGGCATTGTTGTGGCAGCAGATTTGTTAAGTTTAACTATGTTAACTCCTCCTGGAGAATGGGGAGCTGATATTGTAGTAGGAACAACTCAAAGATTTGGCATCCCTATGGGTTATGGAGGCCCGCATGCAGCATATTTTGCAACTTTTGAAAAATATAAAAGAAATATACCAGGTAGGATTATTGGAATTTCAGAGGATTTAGATGGTAATAGAGCGTTAAGAATGGCATTACAAACAAGAGAGCAGCACATAAAAAGAGAAAATGCAACATCAAACATTTGTACAGCTCAAGTTTTATTAGCAGTAATGGCTGGTATGTATGCAGTATATCATGGAAGAAAAGGTTTGAGAAGAATAAGTAAAAAAATTCATTCATTGACTGCTACTTTGGCTGAGGGATTAACTCAATTAGGATATCATCAGTTAAATGAAGTTTATTTTGATACATTAAAAATAGGAATAGGAAATGTTTCAATTGAAAATATAAAAACTTATGCAGAGGATGCGAAAATTAATTTGAATTATATAGACGAAAAATTTTTATCAATTAGTATTGATGAAAAGGATGATTTAAAAAATGTAAATGATATTTTAGAAGTCTTTGCAAAGAGTTGTAATCATTCTGATTCTGTTGATTTGATAAATGAAGTTTTAAGCGGTGATTATATGAACGCAAACGCTAAAATTCCTGAGGTTTTATATCGAAAGTCTTCTTTTATGGAAAATGAGGTGTTTAATAAATATCATTCAGAGACAGATATGATGCGATATATTAAGAGTTTGGAAAATAAAGATTTATCATTAACACATTCAATGATTCCTTTAGGTTCTTGTACTATGAAATTGAATGCTGCATCAGCATTATTTCCTTTAAGTTGGTTAGAGTTTAGTAATTTACATCCTTTTGCTCCAGCTCATCAAGCAAGAGGCTATCATATTATGTTTCATGAACTGGAGGAAATGCTATGTGAGATTACAGGTTTTTCAGCTATGAGCTTACAGCCAAATTCTGGTGCTCAAGGAGAATTTGCAGGACTTATGGTAATTAGTTCTTATCATAAAAGTAGAGGAGATAATCATAGAAATATTTGTTTGATTCCATCATCTGCACATGGCACAAATCCAGCCTCTGCTGTTATGGCAGGCATGAGAGTTGTGGTCATCCCTTGTGATGAGAATGGAAATATTGATGTTGATACGTTAAAAGAAAAAGCAATAGAATATTCTGATAATCTCTCTTGTCTTATGATTACTTATCCTTCTACACATGGAGTATATGAGCAAAGAATAATGGAAATTACTAAAATTATCCATAGTCATGGAGGACAAGTATATATGGATGGAGCAAATATGAATGCTCAGGTTGGTATTACTAATCCTGCAATTATTGGAGCTGACGTCTGTCATTTAAATTTACATAAAACTTTTGCTATTCCACATGGAGGTGGAGGTCCTGGAGTAGGTCCTATAGGAGTTGCTAAACATTTAAAATCTTTTTTACCAAATAATCCTTTAATAAAAATGGGAGGAAATAAAGGAATGTCTATTTCCTCGGCCCCTTGGGGGAGTGCTTTAGTATTAACTATTTCTTATGCTTTTATAAAAATGCTTGGCAATTCTGGATTGACAGAATCAACTAAAATGGCAATTTTAAATGCAAATTATATCAAAGAAAAATTATCAAATTATTTTGAGATACTTTACTCAGGAAAAAATAATCGAGTAGCTCATGAGATGATTGTAGATTTAAGAATGTTTAAAAAAAACGGGATTGAAGTCATTGATATTGCGAAAAGATTAATGGATTATGGATTTCATGCGCCAACAATTTCTTTTCCTGTACCAGGGACATTAATGATTGAACCAACTGAGAGTGAAAGCAAGTCTGAATTGGATAAATTTTGTGATGCTATGATATCTATAAAATCAGAAATAGATGAAATACTTACTGGAAAAGTAAAAATCGAAGAAAGTGTATTAAGAAACGCCCCACACACAATGAAATTATTAGTAAGTGATGATTGGAATTTGAATTATACAAGAGAAAAAGCAGCATTCCCTTTAAAATGGGTTAAAGAGCGAAAGTTTTTCCCTACTGTTAGAAGAGTAAATGATGCGTATGGAGATAGAAACTTGATTTGTTCTTGTGCTCCAGTTTCAGACTATTCTAATAAGTAGTTTACTTTGATAATTTTAGTTTGGTTCTTTATACTACTTATATTATATTTGCAATCCACATAAAAAATATAAAAATGAAAAAAAATTTACTTTTTGCTTTTGTAACATTTTTTACAATAGGCACTTATGCTCAATCAAATTTAGTTAATTTACCAAATGAAAGTGTAACTAAAGGATTTTCTAATATGTCAGTTACACCTAGCGTTGTTCCTTCCCCTGGAGCCTTTACACCAACAACTATTTGGTATGATGATTGCTCTGATATTAGCACTTGGACAGTGACAAATTCTAGTACTTTAGGTGTTCAATGGGCAATTTCATATGATCCAAATGAAATACCTTCTGATGATGTTTCTCCTATAGCTTCTACTACTGCTTCTAATGGCTATATGTTTATTAGTTCAGATGCGGATGGAGGAACCACTGATAATGATGGAACTACTATTTCTACTGAATTTACTAACGCAACTCCTATTGATTTAACTAATTATCCTAATGTACAGTTAACATTTCAGCATTGTTTTAGATGGTGGCATGATACTAGAATTGTGAGAATTTCTAAAGATAATGGGGCTACTTGGGTTGAACTTGATGAAATATCTAATGATCAAACTTATTCTTATCCTAACCAAAGTTCTAATAACCCACATATGTCAACATATGATATCTCTACAATAGCAGGAGGTCATTCGGAAGTATTGGTTCAATTTTATTATAATGATAATGATTGGTGGGCGTGGTTTTGGGGCGTGGATGATATTGCAATATCTGAATTACCTGATAATATGATTACTTCCACGGATGAGGTAATGGGAGGATGGTGGATTGGATATCAAGGTCCTGTAGGAGGTTTAGGGCAAGATTATACTTTTAATCCAATATCTCAAGCTACTGCAAATCCTTATGCTTTTGAGGCTGTATTAAGAAATGCTGGAATAGGAACTCAAGAAGCAACATTACATGTTGATGTTACTCAAGATGCAACAGGTACTAGTGTATTTTCTTCAACTTCTAATGCTATAACTTTAGGTCAAGGGGAGCAAGATACTGTAGCAGCTACCAGTACATTTACTCCAACTACAGGAGGACTATACACTGTTGATATGTG
>CETW01033024.1_pt1 | contig 19174 bp, 31 predicted proteins | sample 361381 | NCBI WGS metagenome assembly CETW01 (sample SAMEA2620570, study PRJEB7988) | marine metagenome | isolation source: saline water (ENVO:00002010), including
TGCAGACGGAACACAAATAGAAGCAGGGCAAGAACAATTAGCAGATGTAACACAATCGCCAATACAAGATATGGCACAAAATATTTCAAATGTAATAGCAGGTGGAGATAAAGGACAACAAGCTCCTGCTACTGCTATCCTACCTAGTGGACTTAGGTCTGCAGATTCTACAATACAAAGATATCAAGATAAAAGATTCGTAATATAAGGCAACAAAGGGCACGTTTCCGTGCCCTCTATTGGTGATCTTACTTATCCTCTTCTTCGGGTTTTTCAACTTCAAGCTCTTGTGCTTGCTCTTTGACTTCTTTACCTACAACATCGACAACACCAGTGGTAATTTCAGCTGTTGTCGATACTACATTTGAGACGTCTTGTGCAACTGAACCAACAATATCTGCACTGGCAGATGTAGCTGTTTGAACAGTTGTTGCCACGACATTTCTAGTTGTATCAATGCCTGTTGCAATAGTTGCGCAACCTACGATAAAAAGGAAAGGAAGGATAACAAGTATCCTTTTCATTTTATCTCCTCGGTGACGACTGGTTATTATTATTTTATAACGCCACCGCGTTATTTATAAGAATTAAGGAAAAAAGTTACGCCATTCCTTCTTGACATTTTCTAAACGACTCATTAGACGTTCAGCACGATTGGTAACTTGTCTATACCAACGACTATCTCTACCTTCTTTAGCTGCTTCCTTCCAATTACTTTCTGCTATTGCAGAGTTCATTTTCTTAAATTTAGATAATCTTGTTCGTCCCATGTTGAACATCATATTAACCAAGATTTGCTGGACCTCGTCTGGTAGTTCTCCAAAGCTCCCTTCTCCGTATAAAGCTCTACACTCTCCGATGGCAATTTCAAGGTCTCTGTCAAAACACGCCCTGACTCTTTCTTCGTCAACTGGAGTTCCAACTGGCCTTCCGAATTCCTCATCACTTTCGAGGATAAGATGACCGACGCCAAAGGTGGGATAACCGAGGTGGTCATTATAGATTTCATACACGACTCCTTCGTCTATTTTTAGTTGTTCGTAAACCGCTTGCTTATTCAATTATTATACCTCTCTTTTTTGTTCTACTTCTTTTATGTTTACACCTCTGCCTGTAAGTTTATATCCAAACTGTAATGCAGGGTCTATAAAACATAAAACGATAGTAACTCGTAAGCGTTCATATTTATTATTTGGATTATGTATATAACCGCCTTGTGCTTCTCCTTTTCTGTATATTAATGTGTCTGTTCCAGGAACTTCATGTTCTATCCAACCTGGCCACAATAACAAATCTCCTGTCTTTCCATTTAAAACAACCTCAGAAGGTATCTTAGAAACACCAGGTGTAGAGGATATAATTAAACTATCTAAGGGGGATTTTAACTTCATAGGAGCATGTTCTTCGTCTTTTTGAACATAGTAATTACCTATTACACAATGTTGCGCGTGATGATGATATTTTAAATGTTGTTTTTCATCACAAACCATCCACCAACCGTATATGTGCCAATGTTCTCTCAATAAATCTATATAAGGATAGTGAGATATAGACTCAAAGTATTTAACTGCTAAAGGTGTAATAATGGCTTTCATTTCGTCCCAACCATCTACACCTCTCATAGAGTCTTCACCTGTTTCAGAAACATGTTGTCCTTTTTCATTAAAGTAACTTAACTGTCTCCACCACTTAGCTCTTTCAGGTTCTTTTTCTAACCACCACTCTCGACTTTTGTATATGTCTATAATAGAGTCACGAAGTCTGTTTCTAAGCTCTAAAGGTAGAGGGTCCTCTTGGACATGTTCTATAGGTATTCCAAATAAATCTTTCTTCATAAAATGTATTTATAGAAAAAAGAGCCGACTTTGTAGCCGGCTCCTAAAACGTTATACCGTTTTATTACTCGTCAGCAAGACTTTTGAAATATGATAATGTATCATCTTCAGAAGAATCATCATCAATTGTTTTGCTGGATGCTTGGACGGATTTCACTTTATCCATAAATTGATCGTCTTCAGCATCACCGGTTGTCTGCGAGATTTGCTCAGCCGTTGCGACTTTAGCACCACCACTTAAAACCATATCAAGTTTAGATTTCAATTCTTCATAAGTCTTGAACTCTCCCTCGCCAACTTTCTCTTGTAAAGAATGTTGTTGGTTCCAAATAGCTTCTATTCCCGCGTCATCATCAGATATAGCAGTAACGGCATCAAATTCACTTTTATCATAGTTTCTAAAGCCTTCTACTTGTCTGATCTTTAGTTTGAAGTTAGCACCTTCCCAGAAATCAAAAGGATTTACTGGAGTCTCATCTTCAAATTGTGGTTGCATAACATCTTTAATTTTATCAAAGATCTTTTTACCAAACTTGTAGAGGAACACTTTTCCTACTGCGTCTGGATTAGCAGAATCTTCTACTACCAAGATGTTAGCATAGTAATTGAGGCGTCTTTTTTGCTTACGCGCAATCTCTTTATTCGCCTCAACACCTGAATTCCATAGTTCAGAATTTAATTCTGACACAGGGTCTGGTTTGTTAAGCGTTGTAAGACTGTTTTCAATATACCATTTACCTGTAGGGCCTTGAAATCCGTGATTCCAAATCCTAACCCATGGCATATCTTCGCCTTGTGGAGCAGGCAAGAATCTAATAACGGCGTAACCGTTACCTGCCTTGTCTACTGTTGGTTTCCATTCCCGATCATCGCCTTGTTTGAAGTTGGATGTGGGATTACTGATTTTCTCGACTTCCTTCATTAAGTTGTCGAAATTACCTCTTTGTTTTCTGAGGTCTGAAAGTGTATTAAACGACATATATTTCTCCTGTATTGCGTTGTATTACGTTATATTATTTGTATTAGACAGAACCCTCTGTCTAGCAATTATATTTATAAGACTTTCATGTTTATCTGTCAGAGTTTTGGTATCCTTTTTTACAAATGGAGAATACTTAGATACCAATAAACATGTGTCGCCTAATATCATATCATCACTATAATCATCAATGAAGTTCAATAGTCTATTCAAAATAACGACCGTTTCAATAGTTACTTGTTTACCAAGTAGCATCTTTAATATAAGAGGATGGTCTCCTTGTGTTGCATCCAATATATTATCCTTTTCCATTCTAGTTTGAATGGCTAATAAATCTTGTTCAAAATTGTAGCTTAATTTTTCTCTTCTTGCTTTTGTTTGTTTGTAAACTTCTATTGCCTCAGCATCATATGGAAAGCCTCCAAATTTATCTCCTGTAGCAAAATTAAATACAATTATATTAATTAGTTCTTGTTTCTTATATTTCCTTGCAAGTTTGCCAAATATTAATTTCATATTTGTTTTAGCTTCAAACTTTTCTGCTGGCATATTAGCTCTCATGCCATGTTTTGTAATATCATATGTTGCTCTCTGAAAATGTAGCTTTATAGATAAGTAAATTTTATATGCTTCAAGCGCGTTCATATTCTTGCCAATAATATACATACTTAGGCCATATCTCCTGTGTGTCTTTTTGTTTTATAAGTTTATAACCTTGACTTTCCAATATCTCTTGTAATGTGTTTGCCTTAAGTTTTTGCCAATACTTTATAGGATTATCATATAACATACGACCTTGTCTACCTAAATTTACATCTTCGTATGTGTATTTCTCCAATCCATTTTCTTCTACTACTATATTAGAAATAATAATTTTATCTGGATTGCTTAAATTAGTAATTTTTTCTAACAAGTCTAAAGGTGCAAGTATATGATATAATACACCACAACATACTACAACATCTGCTGGCCTTCTTTGATCATAGAAATTTTCATAATTTTTACAAATAACTTCTGCACCTAATTCTTCTAATGCTTCTTTCATCAAAACATTAGGCTCTATACATCTATGGTGGTTAGGTTTTTGTCTTTGTATTAGTTTTGTATGAAAACCAAATGCAGGACCTATTTCTATAACATTACTGCCTATAGGTATTCCAGAAAAGAATTCCTCATAAGTCCACTCACAATACTTATCCCATTCTTCATCCATTATAAAAGTTTCTCTGTCTTTCTTTTCTCTTTTAGAAGATTCATATCTAATGCTTCTTCTTTAATTTTTGCTTTTAAATTTGCTGTTAAAAATTTACTAATAGACTCTATCTCTATTTCCTTTTTTATACAGTAATCACAAATCATATCCATACATGGTGTCTGTGCATTAAAAGCAGATTTTTCAATAAACTGAGAAAACTCTGTAGAAGTATGAAACTCCTTTGTAACTAAAAATACGTCACTAACTTTTTCTTCAGTCATCTCTATTGTGTTGTCTACTACCACTTTTGGCATCATTTTTATTCTCCTGCACCCATTGTTTAATATATTTGTGAACATCATTGTGGCACTCTATATAAGGAGCAGGGCAACAGGTGCGTTGTGCCTCTCCCTTACGATCAAATGTATGAACAACAGGATGCTTAAAACAATCTGCTATAGAACTAATTGTTTTAGGTTCACCCTTTCCAAAATGTGCAATTGAAGGCAGGTTAGGATCTATCATTAGTTCTAACAATCCTTGTATAACATCATGAACATGAGTAAAGTCTCTTTGTTTATCTCCTTTGCCATATATTGTTAAAGGTTTGCCTGCTAGATAGTCTTGTTTAAACTTTCTAATAACCGTGCTATATTCTCCATAGTCTGCCTCTCCAGGACCATATACATTGTAAAAATACATTAAAACATAATCTAATGAATATAGTTTTCTGTATAAATTTAGAGTTGTTTCACACATAATCTTGCTAAATGTATATGGATTTTCGTGTGACTCTGCGTATTGTGTGCTAGAACTTGTAGCAAAAAATAATTTACAATTAAATACTCTAGCCCAATCTGCTACAGCGCATGTTGTTGCTATATTGTTTGTAATAGTTTCTGTAGGATATTCTAAAGCTCTTCTAATCCTAGGACTATTTGCCAAATGAAATATAGCAGAGGGAGGTTCAATTCCATGATGATGTGGATTGAAATCTACAACATCACATTTATGATACTCTATATTCTCCCTCTCTATATAATAACTGCCTGATCTATTATCGTCTACGACAGTTACAGCAAATCCTTGTTCAGATAATTTCTCAACAAGATGTGAACCAATAAATCCACAACCTCCTGTAACAATAATATTAGGCATGTCTGTTAGCATAATTGTATGATACTTTATTAATAACTATTAGTCAACATCTTTATAGAAGATATGGTTGTCTACTTCTAAGGTTTGGACATAATAACTTGCCCAATAAGGTTCAACCTTTTTACTGTGATACCATAAGGCACCTTCAGTTATATCTTCCTTTGTCTCCCAACCGTATAGTATGTGTGCTAACACCAATATATCTTTCCAACAATCCTCGGTAGGTATATCAGGTTTGCCATCACAATACCAACTAAATTGGCAAGAGTGTAAATCTATTCTTCCACTAGGATAATATTCTGTTTGTTTCACGACACCACATATGGTATCAGGAAATCTATTATCCTTTACTCTATTGAAAACTACGAGTGCTACTGCTACTTTACCTGCTGTAGATTCACTCCTAGCCTCCCAATAAATGTTTTCTGCTAAACAATGTATTTCATCATCATTCGCTTCAACGTTTCCTACATAACCAAAAAATAATAATGGTAATGTTATCCATAACTTTCGCATATGGTTCCTCCCTTACTATTAAAAACTAAACTTCAACAGGTCCTTCGCAACCAGCAAATTCCCAATCAGACTTTTGGACTTTTTTGTCCTTCTTTCTGTCGTAATCCTTTTTAGACTTATGTGCACCAGCACCACTCTTATTGCGCGAGTGCTTAGCCACAGGATTTCTTAACTTTAGTTTCTTTTTCATAATGTTATTTATTATACTTTCTACAGGAGCTATTTTCAAGAATCATTATACCAAACTAAAAGTTTTAAAAAATTATTTTTTTATAAATAGTTTTGTAACATAGATATCATTTATGTTATGTTATAAGTAATTTTAATAAAGGAGAGGTTTCATGACCACAGCTACTTTCGGCAGAGTAGCGAAGCACATGAAAACCAACATTGATAGACTAAGAGAAGATGAACATGTATGTCTCTTCTGCGATGCGGTTCAATTAGTAGCGATTATGTCCGCTCCGTTACTACTGCCCTATTTTATAATTGTCTGGACACCAGGCGTAGGAGGTTTTTAATGTATAAATTAGAAACCGAAGAGCTCAAAACCATAGCAATTACATTTACAGTATCAGGTGCTATTATTAGCATTCCGTTTATACTCATGGTGATGTAATGGAAGAGTTTCAAGACAAATTAGAAGTATTTTGCTTATGGACTATTTTTCTAGTAAGCATTGGAGCAATTGTCCAATGACACTTTGGTATAAACTAGCTCTTGCAGCTTTAATAATACCTTGGGAAATACCTGTAATGATAGCCATAGCAACATTTTTTATCTAGAGGACAAGCGTCTTAGTTGGCGCTTGTTTTCAAATATTCCTCATAAACATCTCGTGCTTCTAATAATTGAGGAACAAAGTCATCACGTTTTTCTACATGAATCATAGGACCGTCGTCTTCTTGTGTAATCAAGACGACTGTTTGATCTACAGGGATACCTGTTCTTTCTTCAAACATAATGGCATAAGCAGAACACTGCATAAAATAATTATAACAATGTGATCTAACTTTACGTTTCTTAGATGTTTTAAAATCTATTACAGAAAGTCTACCATCATATTCTGCTATACAGTCTGCCTGGCCTGCTAGTCTTAAATGATCTGAATATAGTTTGGTTTCTATACCTCGGATATTATCTATTTTAGATAACATCTCTACCATTACAGAATACATTTCTTCGTTCAGAGGATTTAGTGTTTTTCTACCCTCTTCTTCTTTCAGCACTTCGTTGTGTAAACGATATTCAACTAGCTTGTGTATTGATGTGCCTCGAGCTGCTGATTGTCTTGATATCTTATCAGCCTCCTTAGCACCTACACGTTTACGCCAGGCATTTATAAATGGTTTGTTCTTGTGTGCAAGAATAGTTGTAACAGACGGATATAAATTGCCGTCTGGTGTTTCATACATTCTACTGGTAGATGTATTAACTTGTTTTAGTTTTTCAAAATCTACAAAGTCGTGATTAAACATTATAATATTATGTTCAGTATGATTGTGGTTGCTATTGTAATAACATATAGCCCCCAAATTAGTTTTTCTAATCTATCAAAACTCTCATCTCTTTCGTCAAAGCGTTTGTTGATATCATAGTTAATTCGTTGAAGTATATCTTCGTCTTTCATTTACCTATATCCTTAATATTGTTTTTGCCTATAACCTGATAAGCACCTTTGTTGTATGCAGGCGCAACAGTATAACCTGAGGATATCTTAAGTTTTTCTTGTTGCCACTTTATATCTACACCTGTGCCTTTGCCTGTGCCCTTCATAGAGGGGCTAGCAGAAGGTATTTTATCTGTAGTATTTCTAATCTGTGTTTCTTTTTTCTGTAGCTCAGATGCTGATATAGAACGAACAGGATTAGAAGTCCTTTTCTTAGATGTAGGATTATTTTTCTTGTATGCCTTACGCTTACGACCATTCATATCGTAACGTAGGGAACCTGAATAATTCATAAATGCCATAGTCACTCTCCTATTGTTTCTATATTATGCACTCTACACAACCTTTTGTCAACCTAAAATTTCTCCAGATTAACACCACGAGTATTGAAAGTTCCTTTGGTCCTTCCTTCTCTATAATCAAATGGAACAGATACTGCATAAGGGTCGTGTAGTCCATTACCTACCCATTCTCCTGTATTGTAAACAGTAGAAGGATTGACGTGGTCCATATATCTATCAACCCACATATCGTTTTTCTCGCACCATGTTTCTATTTCTTCATAGGTGCCATAAACGAGCCTGCCCATTTTATATTCACTACCATCTGCATGGAGGACTCTAGCTATTTCTACTCCTGTCATCGTATCCAGCACTTATATCCTGTGCATTTATCTAAGTCTTCTCCACAATGGATACAGAAGCCGTCTGCTTTAGCTTGTGCTTCTTCCTCTTCCATCATTACAGATTCACAATGTGCATCTATTGCAGCTTGTTCCATCTCGTCGAGTCCTTCTTTGGCAAACTCACTCCATGTTCCATAATTTTTATCAGTCATTACGTTCTCCTATACCCCAATCAATTACAACAGGGAACCTAGGTATATTGTCTGGGGAACGTTCAAAATACCTACAAGTAACCCATGTTGGTTTCACTTCTTGTTCTAGTAGTGCCTTAAGTGTTTCTTGATTACCTCTAACACCACTCTTGAATGTATTAGTGCCGTCTGTAAGAACAAAGTGTTTAGCATACCCTGCCCAATTACCAGAACCTTCTAATACTTCAATAACTTCAAATTCTTCTGTAATAAACTCTTTTCTTTTCAGTAAGTTTTTACTTCTTTTGTTTTCGTAAGGAGTATTGTTTCTAACCATTTGTCCTTCGTAACCATCTTCTGTCCATACAGAATACATTTCGTCTAGTTCTGTTTGACTGTTACAATATACAGTTTCTACAAATTGAAGAGGTTGTCTATAATCTAGATTACCTATAACATCTTCTAAATGTAGATTGCCGTCTTCAAAGGAACAACCTTCCCATTCAGGACCTGTAATATCATATATGTGATATTGAACAAGTTTAGCACATTCTTCTGCCTCTGCTTGTGTAGGTTTTACTTTTCTAACAAGACTTGTAATCTTGTTGAAGTCATCTCTTAGTTCGTGATTGTAAAGTTCACCATCTAAAATATCTGTAGGATTTTTCTCGAAGTAATCCTTAAGAGCATTGTGTATGTGATTGCAAGTTGTAATCTCTTTACCTGCTCTTGTAAACAAACCATCTTTTCTAGCAATACATCTAATACCATCTAACTTAGGTTGACATATCATATCTAGTTGCATTCTTTGTCCTGCATCTAGTTTGGAATAGTCATGTGCTAGTTGTGGTTTGAACTTATCATAAGTATCAACAAGGTTGATATCTTCAAAGTATTCTTTTTCTACTTTTTTGTCCCACATAGCCTTAGCTTCTTTTTGTGCTTGTTCAGCATCTGTAGTAGCATTTGCTTTGCCTGTGTTCTTACCTGTAGCATCTTTCCAACCACTTGTAACTAGGTTGCCGTCTTTTATACCTGCAATAGTTCTAGTAGCATTTAATACGCCATTGGAATACTCTACTGTGAGCTCACGAATGTTTCCATTCGTGTCTCTTTTGTAAAGTGTTGGTAATTTAAATATCATACAAAACTCCCGTCTCTAGTTCCACCTGCTGAGTAGCCTGACATGTAACCAGGACCGTAAACAGTTCTACGATCTATTTCATAACCTTTGTATAAGTTACCTCTTGGTGAATTAAGAGCTGGAGCACTCCATCCTGCTGCCTTAAGAACATCACCTTCCATGAATCTTTCATGTGTTAAGTTGATGAAACCCCAAACGCTTTGTTGTGGATTCTGGATAATAATTTTTACAAATTTACGACCTGCTTTGTAAGTAACAGAGTAATCTGTAAGACTTGGGAAATCTGCAAAGTGTTGCTTTTCAATATCTTTACAAAGTTTCTCGATTTTTTCTTTTAGTTTATTTTCCATAATTTTTAGTCCTCACTTTTTTAAATTATGTGTATATTATGCACTCTTGAGGACCAAATGTCAAGCATTTTGTGCAAAAGATTTGAGTTGTAAGTGCTTGATTTTACTTATGTTGTGGATATTGGACCAAGTTTTTTCCTTGCTTTCTTAACAATATCACGTTTTTTAACTGACAAAGCGTCTTTTTTACCGTGTGTTTCTGCTAATGCGCTGTGAGGATTGGCTTCAGATACTTTAGATAATACCTCATTGAAGCCTGCTGGAGGTTTTGTTCTATCTCCTGTGCCACCTATAAGTGCAGCACTTGTAATTACACCCTTTAGATTAGGATTTTCTTTTAGATATTCGTCCCTATCTTTTATAGACATAAACTTTTCAAATTGTTCACCTGTTTTGGTGTCTTCAAATACATAAGTTGGCATTAATGTTTTACTGCTGGTATAGCAATCTCCTCCATATTATCAATTATCTTCATCAGTATTTTCTTTGCTACTGTAGATAACAATTCACTATTATATGCCCTTATCATACACTCTTTGATATATAAAGGGTCTAGTTGTTTTAACATAGCTCTGTCATATTTCTTATATGAGAAACCATAAACATTTAAACATAATAAAGCCAAGTCTATTTCTTTTTCATTATAGAAAGACATTCTGTAACCTTGTATCACCTTAGGCTCCTGTGTTGGAAATTTTATTACGTTGTCCATATTACTACTTATAAGCAATTAATTATCTACAGGGACAATAGGTATTGTATTTTTAACACTATATGCCTCTGTAGGTTCCGTAACATATTTATTCAATATTGGCTCATATTCTGGGACAACGGTAAACAAATCTTCCTTTCTAAACTTGTCTAATGCTATGTTTTTAGACAAAAAGTATTTGAATGTTTCCTCATCTACTCCTGGTTGCCTCATATAATTTAAGAAACCATCTATATCATCTTTATACATACCCCAATCTCTTACATTACCTTTGTCATCATATAACCATCTATGTTCTATAAATTCTTTTAATTCTGGTGGGGCATATCGTAATGTCATCCATTCAGGAAAGTAAACTAGATTGTTCCATATTTTAAATGCTGGGAAAGCATGTTTAACTAACTCATGTATTCTAGTAAGCTCTAAAGCATTTACCCAACTTAATGTAAATGAAACTTGAACAGAAAATTGAATGTTTTTATGGTTATCATAAATTACACCATCTCTATATGATTCTTCTGTATAGTGTTGTCCTCTATATTCTCTAACCAAGTCATGATACTTTCTCATGTTTTCATATACTTTATCCCACTTGCCTAATTTTCTCATATAGTTGTATGGTTCGTTCATTCCATCAATACTCAAACCTATACCTACACGTTTAAAATTTTCTGCCCAATATCTAACTTTGTCTTCTAAAAATATATTAGCATTTGTAGACATGTCTAATACTATATCTTTTGCATAACCTAGTTGTATAAGTTCATCAAACATTTGATGCCATTGTTTAATATACATAGGCTCACCACCTACTACTTCTAGTCTTTTTAAATTTTTATACCAATTGAATCTATCCTTCCATAAAACACCTTCTTCATCTCCTGCTTGTTTGTGAGGCATAGGATAGCCATTGTCTACATGATACTTCTCATGTTCTAATTGCCATTGAGAACTGTGACTAGGTGTGCATGAACGACATTTTAAATTACAGCTGTTACTAAGAATTAATTGGAAGTCATAAGGTGTGGTGGGTTCGTCTTCCCAATGTAATTCTGTTCTTAAATCTGGGAATACATATTCGTTAAATATATTTCTTTTACTCTGCCTACCATGTTTTTCATCTTCCCAACAAGTTGCACATTCATCAGGACGCTCTCCTTTTCTAAATTTGTCCCTTACATTTTTCATATAATCACTGGCAAATAAATCTTTTAATGAATGTTCTTGGACATACATGTCATTACCATCATTGTCTTTTATAGTATCTCTATATAAACAACAAGGGCGAACGGTTCCGTCAGGATTATTACTAACTCCTGCCCAAGGCATATAACATAAACTTTTAGGCTTTTTCACAATCTTTCCTTACCGTGTTTATCCAATGTCTATAACGTGGGTCTAGTTTTTCATATAGAGCTTGTTTGTTTCTTCTTATAAGATATTGATCTAAAAATTTTATCATATCTTTATGCACGTCAATTTGTTGGTGCATCATATCCTGCCACTTTGATTGTCTTAAGAAGTTTACATGATTTTTTATTATTCCCTTTGTATTAGTATCCTGAAGATGTGTTAAAGAAGGTAGTAGTTCTTCTATTTCATCTGCTAGTTCATCTCTATAATGTTTAGGTATAAGTTGAACTTGATGAAACTGTGGGTGAAATACTCTGTTAGAATTTATATGTATTCTATGATTACCATAATCTTTTCTTAATATGTTTATTCTTTTTAAATAATCTATATAAGACCATACTGACATATTGTTTATTGCAGTTGTAATAGTTAAACTTATCTCACTTGTTTCTAAAACTTTTCTTATGTTGTCTTGCCATATACCTCTAACAAAACCATCTCTTGTAAACTCTGCTTGGTCCATATTGCTTTCTGCGCTTGTATGTATTTCAACAATTCTACGATATTTACTTCCAGACTTGAGTATTTTAAGGCCTTTTTCCATATCATAATTATCTCCTGTGCCTTCCCACAAAAATTTAGATGACTCTATAAATCTTTCTACTTGTCCTTTGTGGTGTATCATATTGGAGTTTACGATTAAAGAACCTTCATAAGTTTGTTGTTCATGTATCATATCCATAAACTCCCAGAATTTTATATGTAGTAAAGGCTCTCCTCCTGTAAAACGTATAACTTTTAAATGCCCTTGTAATGTTGGCCACCAATCAAAAAATGCTTGTATATAAGGATTGTTTTCTTCTTTATATAATTGTTCTTTCCAATCTTTATTGAATCTATCATTTGTCTTTAGTTCATATGAACCATGTTTTTTAATATCATTAGCCCACGTTGTGCTAAACTTTGGTTCACAATAAGAACATGCTAAATTACATGTTCTGTCAAATGCTATTTCTAATTTTTGAGGAATAGGATGATCTGTTTTTCTAGATGTAGCAATTAAGTTTGTATCATCTTCTGGCAGTTGTCCATCTAGATAACCTTTGGACTTATATACTCTATCACTTATAACACCCATATCCTCAGCATTCCAACAATACCTACAACCTTCAGGTTTTTCTCCTTTACGCATTTTATTACGTTCATGTATCTTTTCAGGTGTGTTGTGTAATGAACCTGGAGCCTTTGGGTCAAGTTGTATTTTATGTGTAGGATTATGATGACAGCTTGCAGTATGCCCTATGTATAACCACATAGTTGCTTCATACCATTTTGCAAGACAATAAGAATCAGATACAGGGTCTAGAAATTCCTTTTTAAAATCTTCAGGAGTTTTATTTAAAAGCTTTTGCTTGTCGGCAATATACTGATTTAATCTAGAATGTTTTATTGCCACTTTTTAATTCCTCTGAAATGTATCCACCTCCTTTCTTAAATTCATCTAGTTCTGCACCTGACTGATATTTATCAAGAACTTCTAGTTCATCTGAATTTTCAAGGATTTGAGTCACTGTAGGTATAATTAAAGAAGTGTCAATGCTGTCATAAAAATTTATAAAGTCCTGAGGGAATGTGTCCCTAAAACTTTTACCCCTTCGTATATCATACTGATAATAAAATTGTTTGAAGTCGTTATATAACTTCGGTGTCTCTGCTGTCATTTGATGTGGTGTTTTTACAATATCTAAATAATCAATTAATCTTTCTACTTGAGATATTTCCCAATCATTTACTAGAGGTTTACCATTAGGATCTTTATCTGTCCAACGGTTCTTGACAACAGGTTCTAACCATGCCTCTAGTTTTTCTTTGTAATGTGTTTTCATTTCCTCAGGCAATATAGCTGCTGCTTGGAAACTAGGAAATCTTAATATGTTTAATGATATTGTTAGGTATTGTGTTCCGTATTGTCTTTTTATATCTAAAGACTCTGTTAGAAACTCTGTAAGACTGCCTAAGCATAGACTATTAATTGTCCCCATACAAATTATTTGATTAACGTTTCCTTCTGTAATTAATCGTATAACATTTTCTTTCCATTGTTTGTAGTCCATACCATCTCTAATATATTCAGAATGAGGACCTACAGATTCGTTACTTGTATAGATGTCTAAGTGAGGAACATAATGACTCATTTCAATTAGTTTATCTAATAGTTTTTTCTTAGGAACAAGATTAGAGTTTATAGCATATCTTAATCTTGATGCTTTATCAGGATTGTCTTTGAACCAATCAAATAGTTTCCATACACCTGCTGCCATTAGAGGCTCACCACCTGTTATTCTTATTTCTTCTAAACTGTATTGTAAGTCTGTTTCCCACCATTTCCAAAAAGCTTGTATGTATGGATTTTCTTCTTGTGTTTTAGCTGCGTCCTTAGCATGATCTGCTGCTGTAACATAATGTCCTCTACCATCACTTTGTATATTCTTGTAACCACCATACTTTTTAATATCTTTTACCCACGTGGAACTAAAAGAAGGATTACAATAAGAGCATGAGAAGTTACACGTTCTATCAAAACTTATTTCTAATGTTTTAAGTGTAACGTCCTCATCGCCATTCATTGCCGCTGCTTTTAAATTATCTTCATTAGAAAATGTTTTTGTTTTCATAACTCTATCTGAGATATGATCTTTACCCATGTCTTCTATTTTCCAACAATACTCACATTCATTAGGACGAACACCGTTAAGCATCATCTTACGCATTTCTTTTTTGTGTTTTGTATTGTGTATGGCAGACGGATTAGTTTTTATTTCTTCTAAGTCTATAGGATGCGAAGGTGGGTGGTGACAGCTTGTAGTCTGCCCATGTCCTAACCATATTGTAGCGTTATACCACTTTGCACCACAATAGGTAGGACCTATTTGGTCTATAAAATTAAATTTATAGTCGTGTATAATACTTTTGCCTTTAGCCATTTATATTCTCACATTCATCTATAAAGTCCTTAAACTCTGGAAAGGACTCTCGTAAATTTGTTCCTTGTCTTCTATCTTTTTCTTTGAAGTATTCTATAAAGTTTACTTTCGCAGATTTATCTAATGCAGGTTCAAAAGGTTCTATAGCCCAGTCGTATAATCTCCTGAGCTTATCTATTTCATAATCCTTAAAACCTTTAAACCTATTAGATTGTGTTTCTTTATTTTGTTCCATAAACACAATACACTCTAACAAAGGCTCTAACATTTCTGGAGTAGCCAATTTAAGACTCATCCATTTAGGGTCATGTAACATAGGCGTATCAAACCATATTAACTGCCTATCTGTATTTATTTCGTTACGAAGTTGGTGTATATTCTCCATATACTCTACAACACCTGGTAATGAAAATATATTCATTGTAGCAATGAATGTTAAACTGTGCATTTCATTTTGTGTTAGATATGTTCTAATATTCTTTTCTAATGTAGGGAAATGTAAACCTGATCTAATATATTCTGCTTGATGTCCCCATGAATCTAAACTACAAAACAACATAAAATGATCTATTGCTTTTTTGTCTGTAATATCTTTTAGATCTGTCATAAAGTTATCCCACAATTCTTGTTTAGGAGGATTGCAGTTGCTTGTAATACTTAATTGTAATTTAGGAGAAGGATTGTTCTTTACATAATCAAAGATCTTAAATGTGTTTTTATCCATTAGAGGTTCGCCACCTGTCATACGAAATGTTTGTAGTTCAGGATAACACTCAGGAAAATATTCCCAGAACGCTTCTAGATAAGGATTGTCAGGTCTATTGTTAGGCATCATGCCATCTCTTTCCATCCAAGATGTATCGTTGTGATGTCCTGTAGGTAATTTGTATGCACCATGTTTTCTTATTTCTTTGTGCCATTCTGTAGACAAGTGAGGACTACAATAGGTGCATTTAAAATTACATGCCTGATTAAAATTAACTTCCATGTATTTAGGTTTAGGATTGCCTGTGTGTCCGTGTTCTAATGCCTCAGCAATAATGCCTTCTTGGTTGACATCAAAACTTCTGTAAGGTCTGTCAGATACATTGCCTTGATCTTCTATATCCCAACAAAAAGAACATTCAGGAGGTCTTTCTCCTTTCAACATCATTAGTCGTTGTTTCTTTTTGTGTTCTGTATTGTGTAAAGCATGAGCATTCTTTTCTAACTCTGCCATTGGTATTCTGTGAACAGGAGGGTGATAACAGGATTGTGTTCTGCCTGTAGGTATATGTATGCTTACGTTGAACCACTTTGCAAGACAAAAAGAAGGCGAAACTTTATTTAAAGCATCTCCCATTTCCTTGGTGTCGTTAAAATAAACTGATTTGTATGCGCCTTCTAAATCTGCCTTAACTTCATCACCACGAATATCTTCATGTAGTTCTAGTATGTCTATCTTTTCCATTTATCACTTTTTACCAATCCCCATAAACCGTTTGTAATAAGTGGGCTTGTCTTCTTTCATATTCCAAGGACCTTCATAAGTGACTTCATCTAAATAATTAAAGTTGTGGTCCATTTTATTAATGGATGCAAACATATTTAAATCTTCACAGGCTCTAACATGATCTTTATGACTGTAATCGTTATTACCTTGTATAATATAATAAGTTCCTTCTGGAATCTTTTCAAACCACTTGTCATATACTTCCTGACTTATGTGTTCTGTAATAGTATTTATTACTACATCAGGAGGGCTATTTGAGCCATCTAAATGTATATTGTAATCATAATCAGATAAACAACCTTGCCAAACAGGATAACTTTTAGCACACCATTCTAAATATTTGGCCTCCTTATCCACGCATACAGTTACAGGTATTTTTAACATGTCTGCTAAGACGCCATACCAACAACCAAATATAACGCATGAATGAGGTAAATCCATGTATGTTTGAAACTCTAATTTGTCTGCTATCCAAGACTTACTTTTTATCTGACTAGGCCAAAAAGCTTCTATTGCGTCATCATGTGTTCTTACTAACTCCATCCAATGTGTTAGTTGTTTTTCTCCAAATCTCATACCATTCCTTTTTTAGGTTGCCAATTAAATCCTTCTTCTGTTAGATCAATCCAATAAACATTTTGTAAATAGTGAGGTGCTAAAGGATCTACCATAAACATAAACCTTTCATCATATATAATATTTTTCCAAAAAGTTTCTTCGTATGTATTGTTCCATAATTTCTTAGACTGTATTGTTTTTCTTTTGCCTTGATACGCATTATTTAGTGCTACATTACTAGGCTCTAAACTCCACCACATAACCTTAAAGCCCATTTCTTTAGCTCGTTTCATAAGTTGAGGTAACAACACAAAACCTAGTTGATTGTTTCTAAACTCTTTTAGTATATGATAACGGCAAGCTCTTACAGCAATATCTTCATCTCCTGTATAATGACTAGGTTCTAAGTGTGCAATACCTGCAGGGCGTCCATCCCATAGTATAACCATGGTGTCTCCTGGTGTATTGTGTGGGTGGTATTTGTTGTCGAAGGTTTCTCCGTTGCCTTCTTCGTATGCCTTATTGATAATAATATCAATACAGCCTAACAATCCTCTATCTACTAATTGTTCTTTGTTGTAAATCTTATACATTCAAAATCTCGTTGTCCTGCAACGCTCCCCATTAAATAATGTCTTAAATCATTGCCTTTATGATAAACGGCATGTTGATATCCTATATTAAGAAAGTAACACTTTTTCATTTCCATTTCAACTACTTTATGTTCTCCATTATACCAAAAATGATTTTCAACACCTTTGTTGCCTGAGATAGGAATGATAAAACGCATAGCGTATGTAGTATTGTAATCTATATGAGGTGGGACAACGCCCCCGGGAAACATACGAGAGAAACGAACCCGTATCAGTTTATCTTGGAACGCGCTGTTTAAATGTGATTGCAATTTTGAACCTTTATAAAAATCAACGGGTTCGTTCCAATTATGCTCATCCATTGAATACGGAATGCGCCTTGATAGTTTCTGTTTCGTTGAATAACTATCAGCATTATTTAGTTTTTCTGATTTTTTGCACTCTGTTAAATGAAAGTGCTGAACATCATTGTATGTATCATTAGCAATATTATTGCTTGCTACTGCCAAACCTTTATGTGCTGTTATGTTATCTTGCCACTTGTCATAGTGTTCCCATAGAAAATCTTCTATAAGGTTGTAATCTAAATCTATTGGAATTTGAGATATTGCTGGATAGTTTCTTTTGTTATACTTTAACATCTCGATCAATCATTCTAATAAGTTGTCCACCTATGTCTAATGGATGCCACACTACTTGACGATTGCCTTTTTCATGATGAACGTCATGAAAGCCTTCTCCAAGTGTAATTAAACCTACCCACAAATCACTATGTGCTTCTTTGCCTCTGTGAGAATATGTAAATACCAATGAACCTATAAGTTTAGCAAAACCTGCTGGTATAAGCCAGGCATATAATAGACTATAAGGGTCTATAATAAAAAGTAATAAAGCCCAGACTAATATAACCTGCCAGTAATATCTAACTTGCGCTCTATGTAACTTTGACCTTAATAGGTGCTTTGCAAATTTAAAATTTATATCTATCAATACTTGACCAAAGTATGCTAACATAAAACCACGATAGTGAGGGCTGTGTGGGTCTTTAGGTGTGTCTGCATACTTGTGATGTTCCCTATGATTTGCTACCCATGTTATAGCAGGACCTACCATCATTATATGTGCAAAGAATAATAACAAGTATTCTATTGGTTTAGGACAATTAAAAGAATTATGAGAGTATAATCTGTGATACCCCATTGTAATACCTAACATGATACCACAATACATACCAAATGCTATTGTTGCTGTAACAGGTGTCCATGGAAAGAAAAATAAGGACGCAAGAGCCGACACTTGCGCCACAACCTGTCCTACAATTAATGTCAGAGGTGCCCAAGACTTATTTTGTTTGAATATTGCTTTTCTCATTGATCTTTTCTATAATTTCTAAATCTACGAACAGACCCATCATAAAAAAGCATTTTCCACCAAGGTGTATCACGTCGCATTCGCGGTATCGTGTATTCATATGCCTCTCCTTCTGGTGATACCCATATGACATGATAACCTGCCCAACGTCTGGACGGATACCATACTGCTTTCCCACCTTTAGTTATTAGTTTCTCTAATGTCCAAAAATAGCAGTTGTTTTTCTTAGTAAAGAGCCGGACCGGCCAACTCCAGAAAAATATCACCATAAGAAAGAATGTCAATGCTAATCTCGCCTTCACTCATCTGTTCCTTCTATATCTGATATTTATAAGCGCTTACATAGTAGCCCTTAATATCCATCTCATAGAGATTTATAACGAAATTTAGACAGATTTGTGTTTATTGGTATTCAAACTGACCTTATCTTATAAATAACAGGAACAATT
>CETW01181894.1_pt1 | contig 18455 bp, 13 predicted proteins | sample 361381 | NCBI WGS metagenome assembly CETW01 (sample SAMEA2620570, study PRJEB7988) | marine metagenome | isolation source: saline water (ENVO:00002010), including
CCCGCACCATCTTCAACACTTTCTTCAGGAGGGGGGGGTAATCCATCGGTTCCTGGGTCAGGTGGTTGCGATCCATCGAGGGCTGGGTCAGAAGGGGGTAATCCATCGGTTCCTGGGTCAGGTGGTTGTGATCCATCGAGGGCTGGGTCAGAAGGGGGTAATCCATCGATAGCTGGGTCAGAGGAAGAACATTGGGCATTGATTACTACATTTGATCCTGGACACTTTTCTTTAAAGTTTTTATCAAATTCAAGTACATAGTATATTTTGTTATTTTTGTTTATATTCCAATCAGTATCGGACCAATTATTCGGACTAAATTCTAATAGAACATTTCCATTTTCTTGACTATTTTGAGGACCTTTAATGGATTGTATTTTAGGTTGAATATAACATGATTTATTTTCATTTGTATTTTCATTTCCGGTTATACTAAAACTGGCACCCATAATATATATATATTATATATTTTAATAAATTTATATTTCTTTATATTGTCCATCCTCATCAGGATCATCTAAACCTTCATCTTCTCTATCCTCATCAATTTGACTGAAACCTTCATCTTGTTCCATTTCTTCTGATGTTTTTTGGTCATGTTGCATTCGAAGTAATATATTTGGATCTTCCCTTTCCATCATTTCTAACATTGTTGGGTCACTATTGAATAGTTCTTTGAGTCGATCAATTCTTTCACTTTCGGTTTGTGTTTTATAATCTTCTGTTTTTGTATTTTCTAAATTGGTGTTTGATTTATCTTTAAACCAGCTAATTACTCCAATTTTTTGAAGTTCTGTTGTTACTCCTCTATCTTCTGCTGTTTTGGATTCAAGGTCATTAATTATACTTTGTTTTTCTTGTTCTTTTTGACGACTTATTTTTTCTGAAATTAATTCTGTTTGATTAATCCATCCAGTATCAAAGAATTCTTGGATATAATGGATTAATAAATCAAAAGTTAAATGAGTACATACTTTAATTAATTCATTATTTTCCATTCTATCTTGTTCTTCTAGAGATGAAAATAAATCATTTGCTTCTCTTGAATTATCAGAATTAATATCCTTTAAGGAATCAATATAATCTATTATTTTTGAGAAGATAAATAAGAAGGTAAATTTTTTAAAGATATTACTATAATTTTCTGTATATTCAGTTTTATCATCTCCATTTAAATTTTCTATACCTCCCTTATAGTATTCGTTAATATATGAAAGTAAACCTCTTATACAAGTAGAGTATTTATCTTCTTTTGTATATTTATAGAAGCCTTCGTATGTTGTATATTTTTTATCAATGAAGATATCATCATGTATTAGGAACTCATTATTATTTATAAAATCTTGAATATATTTCTGATTCGTTTCACTTATTTTCCATTGAGGAGGTATATGATCATGGAATACTGTTCCAATATTATATTCTTTTGATGAAGATAATCTTCCAAGTATGTATTTAATACTATAAACATTAGTATCTAATGTATTTGTATCTTCTAAAAATTTACTTAGTAAGGGGGCGATTCCATCAAAAGATTTAGTTGGGGTTCTATTTACATGGGATTTGTCTAAATTTTCTTCTTCATATGAAGTATTTAAGAATTGTATAATTTTAGCAATAATATCATTATTATAATTTAACATCATATTAAATAATCTTCTATATTCTTTAGATAGTACATCTTTATCTTGTATAGTGATTAAATCACTTAATCCTTGAAATAGTTCATATGTTTCATCCATAGAATATTTTGTTAGATTATTATCTTTAATAAAATTATGTATCCTTGATTCTATGAGATAATTATCTTCTTGATAATCATTTAATTTTAATGTTTTTGATTTTATTTTATAATCAAGTATCATTTCAAAATTTTCTTTATTTTCTGGGATCTTTTTAAAGCATGTAGCATCCCTTTCAACCGACGGGTCAGCAAGGAGGTTAACTATAAAATCATCGATACTATATCTTTCGTTAATTTCTCCATTTTCATCAAAACAGTAATTTTTTAAGATGTGTTTTACAATATTAACGGGTTGAAGGTCTGAATTGGAGTCTTTTTCTTCTTTGGGTTCATAGTTTAATAGTTCATCAAAATTTTCCGAGGGATATACATTAGGGGGTTTATATGAATAATTTCTTTTTGAGTGACCATTTAATAGCATTCCATTCCAATTATTAAAATGGATATGGATATATGTATTAATTGTTGATTTTTCATTTAAATTTTTATTTTTGAAATAATCAGTGATTTCTATAATGAATACTCTTTTTAATTCGGTAAAGTCTACATAATCTAATTCTTTTTTATCTTTATTCCATCCGGCTGTAATTAATATATTTTCTATCATAGTTGAATCTTCGATAGTATTTATGAAATTATTTATTAAGAGATTAAGTATGGGTTTTGGTTCAGTTTTTCCATGGAGGTGGACACAATAATTAAATAATCTTTCATAGGCTTCATTTTTTAGAATATCTGAATATGGGATATCATAGTATTTATATTTGGGTAGTAAGTAAGCATCTTCAATAGATTGTATACTTGATATATTTTCATATTTTATATCGCTACCTGATTTTAGTAAATGAGTTTGAATTACATTTATTTGTTCCGATACTTTTTCATTAATAGAAATAACTGTATCATTATCAGGAAGAGGTCTATAAGATGACCAATTTTCTTTTAAGTATACAGAAATACCTATATTATTTCTTATGTTATAATAATTTTTAAGTTTTATCCGAGCATTTGAATCTCTGAGTAAATATGATGCTGAGAATAAGAATTGTTCTTTAAAGTTTGTAATGTCTTGATATTTTGTTTTTTCATTAAGGAAAGTATTTATATTTTTCCAGAATTTACTTTTATTTGATGAAGAAATTTTATTAAATATATCTATCATTAGTTCAATGGTGTCCATTGATAATTTTTCATGAATAGTATGTTTTTCTTTATTCCATTTTGTATTTATAAATAGTTCTGGGTCCCATAAATATATATTTTCTTTAGTTTTGATTGAATAAGGCGGATTTGATGTTTGAATGTGGAATAAAATAAAAAATGTGATTATAAATAGCTCATTACAATCTTTTAAATATTCTTTAAAATTTGTTAATTCTTTTTCTTTATTTTTTTTATTTTCTTTATTTTTATTTTGGTCTTCTTTTGTTCTAATTTGTTTAATAATTGGATATTTTTCTTTAATTTCTTTATATAATGGGTGCTTTTTCTCAAATTCATTATCATTGTAACGTATATCAGTTAATTCATCATGATTTACTAATTGAATATAGTCTACGATAGATTGTTTATCAATGTAATTTAATTGAATACTTAAAAGAGAAGAAATTTTACTAATTCTTTTTTTGATATTTATTTCTTTTTCAGAAAGAGCTTTTAGTTCTTCGTCATTTGTTATTAATTCTTCTCTACTATTGATCGGCGCACCTTCGTCTCCAAAACCTTCCAATGTTGAAAAGTCTTCATGGCATAAGTATTCTCCACATACTTGACATGAGACCATTCCATTATTTGCTGGACCACCAAAATTATTAAGTAGTATACTATGGTAACTGGGGTCTTTATGTATTTTTGTGCTGTATAGGTAATGTTTACATAGTAATTGTTTATCGGAGTCTTTTTGATATAAATAATTTGGATTTTCGTCTTTTGTCAATGCTTCTCTTGAATATTTTTTAATAAGTCTTTCAATATAGTTATTTTTAATGGGGAGAATGAATAATGAGAAGATATAATCTTTGGCTAATTTTATTTTTTCATCCGTCGAGAAAATTACATTTTTCTTTTTGATATTCTTTATTACTTTTCTTTTAACAATTTGATTGTAATTTTTAATATATTCTTTAATATTGTCTTTAATTATTCCTTGAATAGCTTTTTTGTTTTCTTGATCTAATGAACCATATGTTAATCCGTACGGGTATAATAATTTTGCAAAATCAGTAAGATTAAATATATTATTCATAAGTTTTTTAGGGATTGAATTTATAATATCCGTTATAGATGGAAAGTTATTTGTTAAAACCTCCTGTATATTTTGAGTTTCAACTGTATCATTGAAGATATAAGCATGAAAAGCTTCATTCCAGAAATCATCTTTAATAGTATCAGTTCCTATTATGTGTGGTATTACTGAATTATGGTTAAATCGTGATTTTAATGAACGGTAAGAGTATTTATAATCTGATAATTGACATGATTCTATGAGATTAAATAAATCATTATTTTTATATGTAATATTCAGGAAATTATAGGGTATCGTATAGAATCCTGATAGAGTTAGTTCTTCTTCGGGACGTATTACTTCAAATAACGTTTTATAGTCTTTCATTTTAGCAATGATAAGTGCTTCTCTTGTTTTATTTATTTCTAAGTTATAATCATCTATAATTCCGTGACAAGGTTCTTTATCTGAACAATGTCTTATATAATGACCATTATAAGGTATTAATGTTTTATCTGATGAATTGATATAAGGTGAATAGTTATCAAGGAGTTGTGTAGATATTTTATATGTTTTATTTGAATCATTATCATTGAATAATTTTACTTTTTCTAAAAATTCTTCTTCATAGATTAAATTTTTAATATCATCATATTCAGTTTTATCTTCTTCGTCTTCTTTATATAGTTTTTTAATATTACTTATAATAGGGATAATCCAATTTGGGAATTCAATATTATTTTCTTGTATCATTTTTTTAATAAATGGATGGATACTTTGATCTTTTATTTCTTTTTTGTTTCTATTTTCATCATACATAAATAAGAATGTATCAGCATAATTACATATTTTTTTAATTAATGTTTCATTATTATAAGCTTTAAAAAGTGAAATCATTTCACTTATAAAGTCTTCTTTTCTTTCTTGTATTGAATATTTTCTATCTTTAATTTCATCAACATATAGTTCTATTTCAGGATATATATTTTTGGTAATTAATAGATCTTCTTCATCTAAATCTTGGAGATCAAATTCTTCTACTTTTTCAATATCAATAATTTCATACTCATCTGTTTTTAGTATTATTCTATTTGTTTTATCTTCTAATTGAATTGTAATGTCGTTTTGTTCTTCATCAATTAAAGATAATTTGTGTTGATCTTCATTAATTTCTTTAACAGTGAGTAATTTATCAACAATTTCATCTTCTTCTTTAAAAAGTATAATATAGAGGTCTTCTTCATATATTTTTTTATCAAATATTTCTTTTTCTCGTTTTTTGAAAACTAGATTATTTCCTGTATCATCCTCATCATCGTCATCATTAATAACAAATTCTTCATCTATATCTTCATCGACATCTTCTTCGTCGAGGGGTTTTATTGGTGATGGGGAAGAAGGTGTTTTTTCTATCCATTCTTCTTCTCCGTCAATTGTATTTGCTATAAATCCTTCTTCTAATTCTTCTAATTCTTCTAATTCTTCTAATTCTTCTAATCCTTTTTCTTTTTCTTTTTCTTCTTGTATGAAGCCTTCTTCGAATGGTTCCGGGGGAGGGGTATAATCATCTTTAATGGTTATTTTTTTTATATCTTCTCTTTTTTCTAATTCTTCATCGATAAGACCATCTATAACAGAATTTTTTCCTTTAAAACTTTTTAATTCATTTATATCTTCTGTTTCTTTTATAAGTTTATCCCAGTAGTCAAAATCTATCTCTTCGCTTTCTTCTGACGCCATATTACTTATATATATTAAATTAATATTTAAAAAATTAGAACATAGTATAATTAATTATAAATGGAACTTCAAAATTTTATTCAGAATAATGATTATATAAGTGAATTTAAAAAACTAAAGTTAAGTTTTAGAAAGTATTCTAAATTGGGGTTACTTATTGTGAAGATATATCAAAATAATAATTGTGATTACGAAACTTATCCATGGATGAAGTATTGTCGTGGTGCTGTAATTGATATTATTAATCATAAATTAGTATGTATTCCCCCTATGAAAAGTGAAGAAAAAGAAGACTTAGATGAGATAATAGATGGTTATGATTCTGGGTTGGAATATCAGCCTTTAGTTGATGGAACGATGATAAATGTATTTTATCATAATGATGAATGGTTCGTATCAACGCGAAGTAATATTGGTGCTACGAATTCTTGGGATGGAAAAATTTCATTTAATAGGATGTTTGAAGAAGTGGTTGGGAAGGAGTTCTATTCTAATTTAGATAAAGGGTGTTGTTATTCATTTGTTTTGCAGCATACTAAGAATAGGATTATTTCTCCAATTGAAGAAAATAAAGTATATCTTGTTGAAAAATATAAATTGGGGGAAAAGATTGAAAGATGTGTTGAATTTGAAGAAATAGTATCAATTGAAAATATTTTTTCTTTTGATTCTACTTATTTGAAAAATTATACAGGGGATTTATTTTTTTCAATTAAAGGTTTTACAATTAAAGGGGATGGTGTGAGGTATAAGTGGATAAATCCAAATTATAAGTATGTTGAAGGTATAAAGATGAATAACAATAATAAGTTTTTAAGCTATATGGAACTTCGACAAAAGTGGTTATTAAATGAGTATTTGTGTTATTTTCCTGAAGAACGTCATTTATTTAATAGTTATAGAGATAAAATAACATATGTTAAAGATTTAATATATTCTTCATATGTTAGATATAGAATTAAGAAAGAAATCGATATAAAAGAGGTTGAATATTGTTTAAGACCAATCATGGGAGAATTACATGATTTTTACAAAAAAAACAGTGTAAAGATTACACAAAAATATGTGAGTCGTTTTGTGAATAATTTAGATGGTAAAAAGTTAATTTTTATTATAAATCGTATAACTGATTCAAAGGTTTAAAACAGCTTCTTTTTTGATATTGGAGTAAATAATGATTAAGTTTTCACATGTTTCTTGGAATGTTTGAATAAGGGCATTAAGTTTCTTTTGATTATCTGATTTGCTTATTTTATTATTTGGATTAAAGGTAAGGTAAAATTCAATTGTATTTTCTAGTGGATGTGTTTTTTTATATCCACATAGAGATGGTATTGAATCATCATCAATTACATATAGAGATATATGGGATTGAATTATATTTCCAATTGTATCATCAAAACCTTCAACAATTAGATGATATGTATTTTCGTTAATGTCTAGTGAAAATATATTTTCTTCATCTGACGATAATTTTGGAAGTTCATCTTTAAATAGAGTTAGTTGATCAATGAGTATTTCATTTGCTTCTATAAATAATTCTTTTGAATTGTAATAATGTACAGAATCTATCATAAAGGTGTACCAGTAAGGTTCGCAATTTGTATCCCTATAGAAGTATCTTTCACTTTCACTTATAGTTAATTCTTTGATATATTTTTCTTCTTTTTCTTCTGGTATTTCATTTACTTTAATTTTTTCTTGAATAATTTTTTGAAAAAGTTCTGGGTTATGTTTAAATTTATAAGTTGATTTAGAGACAGCTTGCCACCTTGAATCTTCGTATGCTGTTGAAATTCGTGGAACACCATATAATTCAAGTCCTTGAACGGATGATGAACTAACTGATTTTAGTTCAGTAATAATGCTATAATTTTTAGTATCCTTAAAGGTAAATGGTCTAAACATGGTTTCTTTATTTTCATCTGATAATTCTTCTTTTTCATAATTATTGATATCAATATCTTTAAGGGTATCGGGGTCTATATCTTTTTTAAGTTTAAAAATTTGAAAGTCTTTACATGTAATTAGTTTTAATGGATTTTCTGAACTACTTTCAACATTTAGTTTAAATAAGAATGATTTATTGTATTCTTTGGGATTAATATATAGTGGAATTAGAGCAATACGATGTAAAAGATATTCACTATGAAGGGATGTTGTATTTTTCTTTACAATTATATCTGAACTATCTATTGATGTTCTAAAACCGACTGTATTTATACTGGATAATAGTGTCCGTCTTAAAGAATTGATTATACTTTTATGAAGACCTGTAATGTTGTTACCTTTTATATCAAATACTATGTTATTGTGGGACGTAGTCTCTTCTGTATTTAGTTCTATACTTATTTCATGATCCATAATTAGTTAATTAATATATACTAATAAATAAAAATCAAATTTTAAATATTTTAAGTTTAATAATTTAAGTTTAATAATTTAAGTTTAATAATTTAAGTTAAATATTAAGTTAAATTATTATATTTATTTTTTATAACTAAATAAATGAGTAGTGAAACTGTAATTTATATTAGTAAAAGATGTCCATATTGTCGAGAATTATTAGTTAAGATTCAACAAAGGGAAGATATAAAAGGAACTGTAAAAATATCATCGATAGACGATGAGCCATTTCCAAATATTATTAAGAATGTTCCATCAATGGTTTCCGAAGGTGTTTTGTATAATGCCGAGGAAATATTCCGTATGTTGGCCGAAAGTGAACAACAACAACAACAACAACAGCAACAGCAACAACAACCAAGCGAAGGATCAAAATCTTCGGAAGATGATATGTATTCTGGATATTGTGAAAATGGTTCATGTTTAGCATTTTCTTCTTTAGACGAATCTCCGCAGTCAGATGGAGAATATACGGGACAATTTGCTCCATTGGATCATAGTCCTAATTCTGTGGATGTTTCTGAAGATGGTTATAAGAAATCATCGGGGATTGATAATGAGTATGAAAGGATGATGAAGGAGAGGGGGGAATTAAATAATAATCAACAGATAAGATAAAATGCGTCAGAATATATTTAAAATAAAATAATAATAATAATAACAATGTCGGATAATAGAAATAAATTGTTTAAGTCAATGGTTACTGATATTATCAAAGTGTTCCCTGAATATACAAAAAGATTATTAAGTTATTATAAGAATACTTTACAGAATGAGGGAAATGATATTGATGAACGATTAAAAGAATTTTTAAAAAATGTAAATGAAATAAGTGATTCTATTGTTGACGATAATTTTTCTGTATTTGACTCGGACCCTATTTTACTTCAGAATGTTTCTTTTAAATTAATATGGAATAGTGAAATATCTGAGGATACTAAAAGTAAGATATGGAAATATTTACAGACATTTTGTATTCTTTCAATAAATGAAAAGTCAAATGATAAAATTAATGATGTAATTAAATCGATTGAATCAAATGAAAAAGTGAAAGATAAAGAAACATTGAAAGATATAAAAAAATTAAAGAAATTAAATAAGTCACTTGAAAATGATGGAGCATTAGATAAGCTAATTGATGAAAAAATAAAGAATGAAGAAAATAAAACTAAAGATGAAGTAAGTCCAAGTCAATTACAGGGGATGGAGCAGATGGAATCAATGTTTAAGGATACCGGAATAGGTAAAATCGCAAAGGACATTACAAGTGAGTTAAATATTGAAGAAATGATAGAAAATGGTGGGGGAATCGAAGATATTTTTAAAGGAGAAAATATGGGAAATATAATTCAAAGTATTAGTCAAAAAATCGGATCTGAAGATTTACAATCGGGAAATTTGGTAAATGAGGCTACAAATATTTGTGCTTCAATGAAAGGGAATCCATTATTTTCATCTTTAATGGGTAATATGGGTGATTTGGGTAATATAAAGTCTGTTCCAATTAACAAAGAATCTTCCCCAAATAAAAATATAGGGGATTTAAATGTTGAAAAAATAGATTAAATTTTTTTTTTATAATATATTAATATTATATATGACACCTTTATGGACAGAAAACATATCTATCTTATACGAAAAAAGATATATTTTTGAAGTATTACCGAATAAGAACTTTGATTTTAATCGTAAATTGAATAGTTTATTAAGATTATCGATATATTATACAATAATTATGTATCTATTGGACAGATCAAATACAAATAATTTATTTATACCTGTTATTGTTGCTGCTATTACATTCGTATTAAAAAAATTTTATAAGAATAAAGTTATTGAAGGAAATACTTTAGAAGTAATTAATGCGGGGGAAACTATTATTGATAAAGAAATAAATAATATAAATAATGATGGATGCCGTGTATCTACTGAGAATAATCCATTTATGAATCCACCATTATTTGGTGAAAAAAATTTGAGTTCTTGTCAATCTTATAATAATAAAGATGTTCAAAGGGAGATAGAAAACAATTTTAATAAGGATTTATATAAAGATGCGAATGATATATTTGGTAAAAATAATTCCCAAAGACAGTTTTATTCTGTCCCTGGAAAATCGGTTCCAAATGATCAAGACGCATTTGCTAAATGGTTATATTCTACTCCTCCAACATGTAAAGAGGGGAATGGTATACAATGTTCTGCTTTATCTGCTGAATATAGGGGGACCGGCGTTGGATTGGCTCAAGGTCCATCGGGTCCATAATAAAAGGTTAATCTAAAAATAAAATATATTTTCATAATATAAATGACTGAAGTTGAAAATACAAATGCTTTTTTGAGTGGGTATCATGGGGGATTAAAATCCGACGTCCCTGTTAAGCAGTTACAGAAATGTTCTGAAAATACAATTGATCCTAATTTTTCATTGGACAATACAACATCATTAAATTCTGATCCAGCCACAGTTTTATTGGAAATTCAACAATCGACGGGTGTTGGAAATTATCATTTAGACAATATGTATGGTTGTGATTGTGGATTGGAAAAAGCAAGGGAAGTTCAATTAAAACAGCCAACAATTAATTTAAATGGTGGTAAAGGATGGATTGGTGAAAAGGGATGTTTAGTTGAAAAAGATTCTCAATTAAGATTTTCTGGTTTAACAAATAAGAAGTATATTAATCAATTTAGAAATATGCAGAATCAGGGTTTCTTTGGTAGAGGTTCATTTGCTGTTGACACAGAGTCTATTTTAAGAGATAGTCAGATAACTAAAGTTGATAGACCTTGTAATGTGCTTTCTGGATCATCAACATTACCATTTTCAATTACACCTATGATTAAGAAACTTGAAAACGAAGTTCAAGACCCTAAGAATATTATTCCTGAAGATTCTATGGACTCATGGATAAGAGGTGGAATTCCATCAAGACAAATTGCTAGAAATATTGATTATTTAAAAAGATGTAATGAAAAAAAACAATAAATTAAAATAATTTATAATATATATATTATAAATGACTACGTATGCGGAATTTCAGAATAACTTAGAAAAAGATGCTATAACTCAATCTGTTTCTCCGGGTTTATATCATATGAATACAATTCAAAAAGAAGCAAAAGGCGTATATCCGTGGGCTCCAACGATCCGTTTACAGAAGGTCGGGGCTTCTATTGTTGATGATAAGAATTTGGTTGATGTTGATTCTGAATTAATGGGTATAAACCGTATTCAAACTAAAAATTTTCAATTTAAACATAAACCAGACGAGCATAAAAAAGTTAATTATTTACATTTAAAAGATGGATTATTTCATGAAGAAAGTACACTTTTGACTAATCCTCCATCCACTTTAAGGGGTATGGCTAAAAATCGATGGATAAATGTTCATTTACAGCCACAGGATAATGTAATTGAACCATTTCCGAGAAATGGATCTGATACATATTTAAACTTAGTAGATACATTTAAAGAGTGTTAAATTTGAAAATTATATTTTATATTTTAATATTTTTAAAGTATGTTCTTTTATCTAGAATGGATAGATAAGAGACCTGATAAAATTTTAATAGTTGATGAACTTCCAACATGTAAAGAAATTAATTATAAAGAAACATTTAATATTGACAAGAAAGAATTTATAATTTGTGGAAATATAAATGATAAATTTATAAATTATTATCCACCGTGTAAATTACATTATAAAAAAAATCAATATTTATCATCCCATTTACAAAAATGTATAAGAAGAATGAACGATATAAAATCTGTTCAAACAGCAAAACATTTTATAGATTTAGATTTAATATCATTCCTCAGAAGATTACCTATTATCATGTTAGAAGATGTAACTATCCATTCTTCTATTTCCATAATCATTTGGTTAATGATAGCTGTTGGTAAAGGTTTTCATATTAAACTTGAGATGATAAAATGGTTGTTAGGAGTTGTTTATTATTTATCAAATTATAAAAATTGTACTCAATATTCTTCTGATGATATTCAAGAATCGAACATTGATTATTGTCTTGAAAAAAAAAATATATTATATCCATTAAGGTTTAGAAAACGATATGGGGGGATGAAAGGTGATATGAATATGATTGAATACTATATTAAATTATTAATAAACGATAAAATTTCAATACAAGAAGATAAGATACCAATTATAAAATTAAAGATGGAACCTTTAAAATATAAAGAATGGATATATCAAGCAAACGATTTCCATTGTAATCGTTCTATTATAAGTCAAATTCGAAAATATCATCCGAAAATAAAAGATGAACGAATTAAAGAACTTATATGGATATTTAGTTCATCTATAAATAAAAGAAGATTTAGAGATGATTATCTAGATAATGATATTAAAGAATGGTTAATGATAAAAAAATATGTTAAGTATGTACAGAAAAATTGTAAATTTTATTAAAAATAATTTAAGATTAAAATAGTTTATTATATGAAATATGGAAGAATTATTTTATTTAACCGATAATATTTTTATTAAAGATAATAAATATTATTATGAAAAGATGAATAAAATTAATGTTATAAAAAATCATAATTGGCACCATTTACTAAGGGAATATGGTTGGGAAAAATTAAATAAGTTTTGGATTAAAACATTAAATAAATTATCAGGTGAAAAGTGTAATAATTCTTTATTTGGGGTACTTGAGTGTGGATCAGATGGAGATTGTTTATTTAATTGTATAAGTTATGCTATTAAAAGAATAGAAGATGAAACATATGATTCAAAAGTTTTAAGAAAAGAATTATCTGAATTTATTAATAATGAAAGATTTAATAGTTTAATGGAAACATATAAAATAACCAAAATTAGTGGAGAATTTTATGAAGATTGGGATCCTGAAACAATAACAATTGATAAATTTAAAGAAATATTAAGGATCGGAGGTAATGATTATTGGGGAGATTTCTTAATTTTACAATTATTAAAAGAATATTTAGATATCAATATAATTGTCTTATATAATAATGATATAACACAAGAATATTATTATTATCCTTTATTGTATGAATATAATGATAAATTAAAAACAGTTGTTTTACTTTATGAGGATGAAATGCATTTTCGATTAATTGGTCATTTCAATGAGAATCGGATGAATACATTTTTTTGTAAAAATAATATTCCTCATGAACTTTTAAAATTAATTAATTATTTGAGATAAAATATATTATATTTTTATATATAGAAGTATTAAATGGAGGCATTAGTTTTAATGGGAATAATCGGTGTTGGTTACTTAGCCAATGAACAAAATGAAAACAAAAATCCTGTAGATGTTGCTGTTAGTAAAGAAGTAAATTATCCAAGTGATAATAATGTATATGATTCAACTCATTATAATGAAGTTGAAAATGAAATTAAATTAAAAATAGAAGAATCATATGAGAAATCAAAGGATCCTTCTTCGAATGTAGTAAATAATCAAAAAATAGATGAATATAATCTAAAAGATAATTTAGGGAATTATACATATAGTAATGCTGCTGGTGGATACATTGAAAATGAAGAGTTTATGTCAAATAATCAAGGTGTTAAGATGGAACCATTTTTTAGTAGTGCCCCTACAACAATCAATTTAGATGATTCAAGAAGATTAGATATGCATCAGGGGGATTCGGGATTTTATAAGGAAAAAAGGGAAATTGGTAGTTTTTTTGAACCCCAAAAAGGTTTAACAAATATAAATGGGAATGAGTTTGGAGAATATATTGGAGATAAAAATAGATATCTAAGTGGAAATACACGGCAAAATGAATTACCTTTTGAACAAGAACGGGTATCCCATATTGATGTTAAAAGTAATCTTAATGGAGATATAAATCGGGCTATTGCCGAAAAGACAAATGTCGACGCATTGCGAGCTAAGTCTAATCCTAAATTAACATATGAAGGTAAAGTCTTAAAGGGTAGATCTGTTGCTGAAGAAAGAGGTAAATTGGGGGAAGTATTTCAACATAATCCAGATAAATTTTATAAGAATAATCCAGATAAATGGTTTGTAACTACAGGGGCTTATTTAGAAAAATCCGAACGTCCGGAACAATTAGTAAAAGATACATTTAGGTCTAAATTTAATAGTCAACAAGTTGGTTCTGCTGCTCCAGCTAGTACAGAAGCACATGAAAATAGACCAAGTTTTAGAAAACCATTAAAATTACAATTGGGGACGGATACAGTTAGAAATCCGGGAGCAAATGTATTTGGAAGTGGTACAGACATACAACAGGAAGGATATAGAAATATTCCAAATGAACGCGATGTAACTACATTAAGAAGGTATGATGGTAATTTAACTACAGGGGTAGATTCGTCTACAATGGGAATTCAGGATGAAATTAAACGAACCGTTAGAGAGTCAACACAATATACGAAGAATAATGGCAATGTTAATAATACAGTAATTAACCATACCACTGGTTTAATGGATGGTCTTAAGGTTACTAAGAAGCAAACTACAGTAAATTCTCAGAATAATGGTTATATTAAGGGAGGTCTTGATAATCCGACTTTAGGATATGAGAAACCAGAACCGACAACAAAAGACTCTACAATATTCTCTTACACTGGTGGAGGAGGCGCAAGTGTATTGGGTGATATGAATAAAGAAAATTATAACAATGCTGAAACTAACCCTACTAAAGAAATTATTTCACAAGGAAGAACACCGACAATTAATAATACTAAGATATCAAATGGTATGGATACTGTAAATGTTGATATTAAGAAGATTGAGGGAGATTATATGAATTATCGTGAAAATGGCTTAGAAAAAGTCTATCAAGAAATACCTTCAGATAATACATGTGAAGTAACAACAATGAAAGATCGATTAGATGATTATTCCATTTCTGATCGCATTGATCCTAATTTATTAAATCCATTTAGGGATAATCCATATACAAAACCATTAGATTCATTTGCTTATTAAATTTTTTTTTATATTATTAGATTTTTATTATTAAATTTTTTATATTAAAAAATATAAAATGGAAAATAAGGATACAGATTATATAGATGGAGATGCGGATGATTTCACTATTTTTTTATTTTCAAATGAACCTAAAGGAAAAAATACAATTAAATTGGAGTTAAATAATCCTGGACCAGGTGTTAAAATACCTTTACACATTTTTCAAGAATTATTGATGATTTTTACATCTGGTATGAAATATTTATTTAGTAATGGGACAGGTACATTAAATATTGATGATATAACAGATGAAAATATTAAATTGATGAATAAATATTTTATGAGTATTGGTTTTATTATAATAGTCGAGATATTTACAATTGAAGAGTATTTAAGTAATATGAAATTGCCGAATTACTTTCATAAAAAAGAGTTAATTAAAGATGATACACATATAAAAGATATATATTATGAAATGACTTCAAGTGGACAAATTTATAGAATTTCTTTTAATTTTTTAAAATGAATGTGATTTATTTAAAGTATAGTTTAATAAATAATAATAAATTATATATATAAATGGGCGGGGGAACATTACAATTAGTTGCTTATGGTGGTCAAGATATACATATAATTGGAAATCCTGAAATGTCATTTTTTAAATCTGTTTATAGGCGCCATACTAATTTTGCTATGGAATGTATTAAACAACCTATGTTGGGTCCTATTCGTTCTGAAGCATTTAAAGCCTCATTTAAATTAGGACGGGATGGAGATTTAATAAATAAGATGCATTTACAAATAAAATTACCAGAACAAAAAAATTTATTATTAACGAAAGGTCAAGGATCTACTGGTCACACAGCAGAAATTAAAACTGATGTTTTATCACATATAGAAATAAAAGAAAAAGGACAAGGTTATATATATGGTGCGACTATTAAAGTTAATAACAAAACGGATATTGCATCCGCCATAATTGATAAGAATAATAGAATTGGAAAAATACTTATTAATGATAGAAGTGATCCATATGATCAGGGGGCAACCGTAATTATTGAAGGGAATTGTAATCCAACTTTAAAAACAGGGGATACGGTTAATGATGATAATTTACCTAAATATGGTTCTGGAGCAAAAGCAGTAGCAATTATAAGTTCGAGAGGGTTTCATTCTACTAATATAGGGGCCGCATCAGGTAAATTTTATAGAGAACCAGTAGCAACGGTGACGCCGAACGGCGTAGAGATCACCGCTGCGGTGTTAGAAGTAATTGTAGGTAATAATGATGGAGATATTATCGCTATTAATATATTAAGGTCTGGGGAATATGGCAGTGATACCGACAGCGGAACGATAGTAATAGATGAAAAATATAATACTGAAGGATCTATTTTAGCAAATATATCTGCATCGTCTTCCTCGGGTTCAGAAAGAGAAAACGCATGGATTAGTTATCAAAATCAACCGGCCTATTGTTATATTAAAGATATTGAACTAAATATAGGGGGACAAATAATAGACAAACATACAGGACAATATTATGATATTTATGATGAATTTTATAATAAAGATCCTGAAAATATGGACTATATAACTGGAAAAAACAAAATAGTTGGTCAATGGCCTCCAAAAGATAAAATTATGGGTAATATCCCTACATTAGTTCCAAGGGAAATTGATTTATTTGTCCCTCTTAAATTTTGGTTTACAAAAAACATAGGGCAATCATTACCCATGATCGCATTACAGTATCATGATGTTAATATTGATATAAATTTTAGAGATTTAAGGGAGATTATGGTATGGAATGCTGGGAAAGTGACCCCCACCACTAACGCTAACGATAGTGCTGTAATTTACCATTTAGACTTCTCTGATATAGAAAGAAAAAGAATTAATTCTAGAGAAATAATAAAACCTGAAATTGAATTATGGGCTAATTATATTTACCTTGATACAGATGAAAGAAAAAGATTTGCCAAATCTGGACATGAATATTTAATTGAACAAGTACAAATTATAAAAGATAGATATAGACAAAATGTAAATATTCCTTTTAATCATTCAGTTAAGACATTATTTTGGACCATACAAGGTATAAACTGTTCGGTTGAAGATAAAATGTTTAATAATTGTAGGCACGAATTATCAAATGATACTGTTAGTAATAACTGGCAAAAAAAAAAATTATATACTCCTGATATTCCCACGTCGGATGAGAATGCCACGGAGATTTATATTACATCAAAGGACGGGGATGCGATAAAAGACTGGTTAACGGATGACAACGGTGTCGACGGATCTCCTACCGACTATACTATTGTTAGTAATTATGAGAATGGATTTACTCAAAATAATAATTATTTATTTTATAATTCTCATCGAGAAGATATAAATAAATCATATTTGAATTATTTAGAAAAAGCAGAACATTTTAAAACTTGTAAAATTATTATGAATGGTATTGATAGAATACAACCACAAAAATCGATATATTTTAGAACTATTCAACCCGAAGAGTGTGGATTGAGGGTTCCAAAAAAAAATCTTCATATGTATTCATTTGCTTTAGAACCTTTAAAACATCAACCGACAGGAACTTGTAATTTCTCTAAATTAGATTCTGCACAATTAGAATTTGATGGAGAACAAAATTATGCGAATTATAATATAATTGTATATGCTCAAAATTATAATATTTTAAGAATAATGGAAGGAATGGGGGGATTATTATATAATAGTTAATAGTTAATATTCAAGCGGGGTGGACCATCCGGAAGCAGGTTCAAATAGTGTGCCAGTTGGGAAAGTAATGGTTGTATGGGATCCACCTCGGACCACCCACCTAAAAGACCTTTTACTTGAAGTACCAGTTTTATAGATAAAAAATCTAACTTGTCCCGCATTAGCAAAGCTGATACCATTACAACCCGAGATAAACATATTGGTGTTGTTATTTGCGTAAGTTGGTGGATTAGTACCACCCTTCCACGACGCGTATCCCGACTGCCCAAATTTAAAATAAAATTTAAATTTAGATACTGTTCCCCCTGTTCCATATGCTCCAAAACTAATAGAGCCAGAAGATGGCTGGCCGACTAACTCAAATAACCATTGTAGATTCATAACCATTAATTCTGAATCTGTAGGCTGCATCGTCCATCTTTTCCAATCTCCTGTATTTGTTTTCCCCCAATAACCCGTATTACCAATTTTTATAACTGCTTCACTATAATATGGTGGAGAAGAACCAAAAGGATTAGTAGTTGGTAATCCCGTTTGATTCGCAGCTATAGCAGCAGATAATGTTGTATGTGTGCGAAGGTCAACATAATTGTCATATCGACCCGATAATCCCGGACATATTGCATAATTGGTGGAGGTTAC